>Ga0114997_10000774_pt1 | contig 26497 bp, 23 predicted proteins | sample ArcticOcean_MG_C_2_FD_87045 | JGI IMG/M metagenome (GOLD analysis project Ga0114997, IMG submission 87045) | Marine microbial communities from western Arctic Ocean - ArcticOcean_MG_CB4_136 | ecosystem: Environmental > Aquatic > Marine > Oceanic | place: Arctic Ocean: Canada Basin | collected... | reverse complement strand
GAGCCTGTTCTTCAGTTAATGAACTATCAAATTGAACCATTAGATCAGCACCATTCTGAGCACTAGTTGTTCTTTCATCAACCATTGTACCCGTATGGCCTTGTACCGCAGCCAGAGTTACTATAGATAGAGTTAGTAGAAGAATTAATGACAAACGACTTACAGAAGAACTCGAACCAGAACCACTTAGACCCCTACGAATATCAGAAATTACTGGTGACCACCCAAACAAACGATTCAAAATTTGAGGACCTGCGGCTCCGATTCGAGAAAGAACAAGAGCACCTCCTATCCAAAGGAAAAATGGACCCAAGAGAAGAAGAAGTGCATTAGGGATGAAATTAGTAATTATTCCGGAACTGCCCCATGGCCCATATCCGCCATTAGATTGAATCCAGCTTTCAGTAAAGGCAAGAATACCAATAAGGAAAGTAACCCAATGAAGAAGATAATACGGTTCTCTCTCACTACTAACTCTTCTTACACCCTCATCTATTTCCATACTTAGGAATTTCCTAGTTGTTTCAGAACCTCTCCAATGAGCTACGCCAATTGTTAATAGACCTACTAATATTGTTGATGCGATGCTTAGAATAGGGTTAACATTGAAATCTCCTTCTTCAGTAAATCTGAGAAAACCAACGGCTCTGAGGACTATCTCGACAGCACCGGTGGCAAAAAGGAAACCCAATGCCCAAGCAACTGTTCCAATTGCAAAAACTTCAATCATCATCATCCTGGACAAGGTTTCTTCAGTACCTCCAATTACCCTATGAATAGCTACTTCTCTTCTTCTCTGTTCTAAAGAAAGTTGGATACCATAAAGTAATACAACAAATGAAAGTGCTATTATCGGTATTACTAGAATATAATCGAATACCTGTATTATACCCAAGAAAATATTGAGGAAAGTTATTGAGCCAGATATTAGATCTACATATTCTACAGAGATGAGTATAGTACCAGATTCATTATCAATCTCATAATAACGCGGCACTGAAGATTCTTCAGTACCTATTTCAGTTCCGTTTTCATCATATACGGGAACTAAGCCTCTTGTTGATTCTAAATTTGCTTGCAAGTTACTAAGCCAAGTTGTTGCTGCACGGGTTGATGATGTTGGGAGTACGGTTCGGTCAACAGATACCCCAAGATATCCATGATCACTCTGCATAAGTATTGTTTTCTGTTCATCAGTAAGTACTGAATCTGTAACCATTACAGGATTAAAAAGTAAGGTAGGATTTCCAAAACTCTCTTCATAAATTGCGGCAAGTGTAAGGTTCGTTACAGTTATTGTATCTTTACAGAATAACCTTTCAACCTCATAGTTAGGAACAAGAGTGAGATTATTCTGTGTAATGCATTCATCGTATGCCTCTATAGCATCTCGAACCTCATAGGTTTCTGTTACATAAGAAAATGTTAGACTATCTATCTTCCCATTTATGTCTATACTTGCTGCACTTGCTATTTTAGATGGTAAAATCACTGATCTATTAGTTTCAGCATCAAGTGCGGTAGATGGCCACTCTCCAAAAATTACAGATTTTGCATGTCTCTCTCCAAGTTCGCCATCCCAAATTCCATCACCATAGAATCTAATTGTACGTTGATCATTAATTGGAGGTCCATTTTCAAATGCTTCAGTATAATCCCAAGTCACATTTGACCAATCAGAAGTTGTACTATTTATCGACTCAACATTCAATGGCTGAGGATTAGCGAAATCAGAATCAAAAAATCCATTAATCCGTATTCCTTGACGTCCGAAAACAAGACCACAGTCAGAGAATTCATCTCTATCAGTAAGATCATCACAAAACGATTCCCATACTGAAGAATCATTAGTGCGACCTTCCCAATTCCCTGTTGGGTCCTCTTGGAAATCTATCTTTGCATCGAATACATCATTTCCAAGTGAAGCTTGAAAGAATGTTTGATTGAGACCTACGGCGTATCCTAAAACAGTGGTCATTACTAGAGAGGCAAGGAATACTCCAGCAAATATTGCTAACCCTCTCTCTCTACCCCTCCAGGCACTCTGAATTGCCAAACGTATGTTATTGGGAGCGGCTAACCATGTTGAACGAAATGATTCATACCAATTACTTACAAATTCATTAAAGGAAAATTCTTTACTATCTAATCGATTGGCTTGCTTAGGCTGTATTAATGGTTTAATTAGAGCAAAAATAAAATGTCTAATTTTCTTAGAAAAAGAAATTGCAATGATAGTGAATATAACACCTAACCATGCAATAAGCATTGTAGGGATAACTTCTGAAAACATTGTACCAATATTCATTAATTCACCTCCTCAATGCCCCAAGCAGAACGAATATCAGAGGCTGCTGTAGTTCCATTTTTCAGAAGTAGCATTCTATCTGCCATAGATGCCAATAGAGGATCATGAGTTACCATAAGAACAGAAATACCATCATTGCGACAAAGATCTTGAAATAAATTGATGACTTCTTTTCCACTTTTTACATCGAGGTTACCTGTTGGCTCATCTGCAAGTATTAATGATCTAGACCCAGATATTGCCCGTGCAACTGCAACTCTCTGTTGTTGACCACCTGATAATTGATCAGGTATGAAATTCATCCTATCACCTAGGCCTACTCTCTCGAGTGCATCGCGCGCTCTAGTTTCTGCCTCAGCCGTTGAAATACCAGATAATTCTAAACTGAAGATTACATTATCAAGAGCGGTCAGTCTTTCTATAAGATGAAAATCTTGGAATATCCAACCTACACCTTTTCTACGAACGTCAACTACCTTGTTGGGAGATTTAGTTCCATATTCAAAGGAATTTAGATTAATTTTCCCTGAATCTCCTTCCAGTAATCCACCTATGATATTCAGTAAAGTACTCTTTCCACAGCCACTCGGTCCCATCAAACTGACTAGTTCACCTTTTTCGACTTTGAGATTTATACCTTTAAGAACTTCAAGTCTTCTTCGCCCCGAACCAAAACCCTTTTTCAGTCCATGGACGTCTAACATATATCTCAAGCGGACAAAATCCTTTTTTAATCTCTGTCTAAACTTGATAAGCAATATTCTGTAAAAATTCAAGAGAAACTATCTGTAATGTTTCTTCATGAGTTGCCTCCAGTACAACTGGGCAAGCAACACCCAGATGATATGCATCTTGCCACGTTTGAGCGCAAACGCACCACCTATCTCCAGGTTTTAGACCGGGGAAATTAAATTGGGGAGCAGGGGTAATCAAATCATTTCCTCGAGATAGAGCAAAATCAAGAAACTCTCTGTTAACTACACAACAAACAGTGTGAAGACTGCGATCATTCCTATCAGTATTACAACAACCATCCCTGAACCAACCAGTTAAGGGATCGATTGAACAAGTTTGTAATTCAGTACCTAGAACGTTGAATGAGGGTAGCATAATAATCAATAGTCCAATTCTTCAAAAAGTAAATCATAAGCATTAGATAAAGAAATACCATGAGCTTGTGGGCTCAAAATACTCCTAACGTGCTCAATTAAATTTGGGTTATGGTGGCGAGGTTCACCAACATTTTTTTTCCAATCTGTATGAATCCTCTCAAAAGCATCAACCCATGCCCTTAACTCGTCAATAGGAAGAAGACTATTCTTAGGAATTATTTCGTTATGTGCTGCTGAGTCAGAGGCGATTACAGGGCAACCAGCTGCCATCGCTTCGGCTGGAGGATATCCAAAACCTTCGGACACACTAGGGAATATCAATGCATCAGCATACTGAAATGCCGCAACTAATTGTTCATCACTAAGCTTCAATTCACTACCAATATTTACGACATTTATATCATCAGAAACTTCAGAAGGCAGACAGGAAATTATTGTTTCAACTAAGTCTAACCTCTTCCTAGGCTCATCACTTCCGACTGTAATTAGCAGACATTTCTTTGAATCATAAAAATCCAAGATGAGATCAGAAGACTTAGGGTTGATTTCAGGATTCCAATAATCAACATCTATCTGGTGCCTAACTAAGGCAGTTAATTTCTCAGGGAAAAGAAGCTTGACTTCCTGACGAGTTGACTCGGATATGCAAATCAATAAATCTGCTCGTTGTAGACCTTTTTTTAGTTTCTTAATGTCAATTTTACGAACGAAATTAGGATTCATATCTCCAACTTTAATCATGGAATCTCCTACATTTATTTTTCGAGGATTAATATGAAATAAATCATGTACTGTTACAGCTACAGGGATTGGGCTGTTCTTAGGCACAAGATGGGCTTGTTCTTGATCAGTAATATGCAATAAATCAGCGGTAGAAGAACTTATTTCAGATTTAACTAAAGTAGGATGTTTATACCATCTATTCGAGAGTCTTTTGATAATATTTCCACCCATCTCATGCTCAATAATACCTGCTTTAGTCCAATCTTTAACTAGTGTTTTATCTAATAAAGAAACTACGGAGTTATGAGCCCGGCCGAGTCCTGTATTGGAGTCCAAATTAGCCCCTCGAGCAAGTAAAACGCGTCTTACCACAGTACACGTCACAGCGTATCTGCCTTAAACGAGAACGGGAGATGGCGTACCAGATGTCGAGTTATGCGGGAGAGGTGATGGACGCAAAACCTCAACTTTTGATAGTAAAAGGTAGTTTTTCAGCAATGGGTGGAGCTGAAAGAGACATTCTAAGAAATATACCATCTATCGCAAAATTATTCTCAATTAAAGTGGCAACACTAGACTCAGTAACTGAATTAGAATTATTATGTCAAGAACTCAAAATACCTCTAATAACTCCAAGAAAATCTTGGAAAATACCTAGAGATCCTCTCTCAATCATCCTAGATAATTCTATGGAATCTAGTTTGAAATCTTGGAAAGAATCTAATGGAATAAATAATGCAATTTTAGAAGCAGATTTGATACATATAATTAGTGGAGATGGTTCTACATCATTAATTAATTTAGTTCCAGAATCAATACCAATACATCTACACCTTCTAGAACCACATCGAGGTTTACATGAAGATGTTTTACATAAAAAAATAAATGGCAAATCGAAAAGCAATCTTAGACTAACAAAATCTCTTTTATCTAGGGCAAGAAAGAGAGATATTATCAAGATTAGAGAATTGTCATCTAGAAGCAATGCAGTAATTAGTGGTAATTCAAAGTATACTGTTTCAAGAATTAAAGAAATTTATGATATAGATGCAGGATTATTATGGCCAAGCGTATCATCGGAAGAATTCCCATCTGAACCTAATGAGGGGGAAAAAAGAAACTTCACTGAAATTACAAGCCCATATGTAGTGAATATTGGTCGAGCAAGTTGGGTAAAAGGAACTTGGGAAACTATCTCTATGCTCAAAAATACAGGATTATCAATGGCACATATTGGAGGTGGGAGTATTGATGATATAAATGAACTAAGTAAACATGCAAAATCTTGCAATGTTGAAGTATGGTTCGCACCAAGATTATCTGAAAGTGATCTTTCTGGACTTTTAAGGGGTGCGAGAGCGAGTATTAGTATGGCTCATGGAGAGCCATTTGGACTTACGCCAATTGAAGCATTTTCAATTGGAACACCTGCTATTTTTGTAAATGAGGGAGGGTTTCGAGATACTATTATTGATAATGATAATGGTAGGTTAATTCCTAGATCTAGTCTCAAAGATTGGAGCGATGCTTTACAAAAAGCCAATGATGAAAACATAAGAATCAAATGGTCGGAATCGGGTAAAAAAAGAATTCAACAATTAGATCTGAGTTGTGAAAAACATGCAGAAAGAATTTATCAAATATACAAAAATATTTGATTAGAGAATCATAAAAATTAATCTAATTCAGAAATTGGTTTTATTGACTTCATGATTCTGAAAGAGAATATCACAGAAGACACACCTAGTATCAAAAGAAACAAACTTATCCATTGATTGATTACTATTGAATTCATAAATTCTGGCCAGAAAGGTAAGAGGTCAAGAGTTGACTCACCTAGAGTTATCTTCGATCCGATAGAACCGAGAATCATAATCGCAGTTAAACCAAATAAAGCAGATAACATTTGTAAATTCCCCAAAGCATTATTAGCCCATAAATCAGGTCCAAATCTCACTCTACCAGCAATATAAGATGCTGTAAAACCCATTGCAATTCCAGAGAATACAAATTTATTGTATAGTATTGCACTACCTGCAGGTTCTGAAACAGAATAGTAACCAGAAAACATAGCTAAAGGAATTGCTACTAATGTAAGGATTGAGGCAGCGTACGAAGCCTTATCTAAAGTTGATTGTGATGATTCTAGATTTGAAATATACCTAGATAGCCATGCTAAAAGAGCACAGATGCCCATTAGAGTACCTGCTCCTGCAGCCAATCCAACGACCATATGATGAAATGTTATAGCATACATTATTGCTTACCTCCTGGTAGATTATTTGGATCAGCAACCCATTCTTTTTCTATTGGATCCCATAACCATCCTGGATTTTCATCAGACGGGATAAGTCTAGACCAATAATCACTATTGTCATCAGAAATCATTTCTTCTACTTCGTTGGTATTATCAGCTAACTTTCTAACACCTTTGGGTGAAAACCAAGCTTGTAATGATAACATGAAACCTAAAATGATTAATGTAAATGATAAAGATTGTAGTTTAGCTCCTAATGAGGTCCCATCAAAATATGGATCAGAAGTACCCATAGATAACCAGGGAATTTGATTATTAAAATCATCTTTTGAAGCAATTATTTGATATTCAATCCTTGTATCTCCAAGAGTTGCAGGAAGAGATACTTCCCACTCTTGATCTTCAATCATTTCTACGGATGCTTCATGCGATTGAGATTCACCGGAAAGTCTCCAGAAAACTGATAATGAATCAGTATTAACTGTTCTAACTATTATTGGAGAAGAATCCCCTGATATTCTTTCATCAGGTGAGACCCATCCTTCCTTGAGTCGTGGATAATTTTCAGGCACAGGTTCAATACTTACAAGCAAACCATCAGTTTCGCCAATATACGCCTTATTATCGTGATTATAGAAAGAACCATGATGAATTGAAGCGAATATCTGTTTCGTACCCTCATCAATCGGTGCTAAAAGCACCCAACTTACAGTAATTGAATTATCATTTTCTGAAATTACTTCTACATAATTTGATGTTCCCCCATTGGGATCTTGAATTATTTGCCAACCGTGGTCTTCGGGATGATCATCATTACCATTTTTTGAACTCAGTAAGAAAACACCTACTAAATTATTTTCTGAGAGCTCCATACCACTGACTGATATTGATATCTCAGTAGCAGTTCCAGAGAAAGCAGTTGATGCTGCATCAATCCGAATATCAGCAGAGGAGACGGAAGATAAACTTGGGTCACCGTGACAAGAACCTCCGCAAGTGAAGTCTCTGTTACTATCTCCCTTTCCTCCAGGATTAGCAACTCCTGATGAAGATGCTAGAAGCAACACTAGAATAACGCTCAATACTAAAAATCGAGATCTCATAATGATGACCTCCTTCTAATTTGTAAATTGAGCCCTATACTCGATACTGCTAATAGCAAGAAAATTATTGTCAAAGGTATAGATAACATAGTGATTGATCCAGTAGGAGTGGTATCAACTGAATTAGCAACTAATGATGCATCAATATTGACAGAATTTGTCCCATTTTCTAGCCATAAAATTTCATTTCCATCTATAACTTGAGTAACTGCATAATATAAATTTGAAGCGATTGGAGCTAATTCACTCCAACTATTTTCTTCGGTAACTCCTACAATTTTCATATCATTTAATGATTCAGGTGAAGAAGATGAACGATATATTCGATACTCATCAACACCAGTTAAGTCCCAAGATAATTTAACATCAGTATCAATAACTTCTCCGGACAATGAATTCACCATGGATACTTGACCAAGAATAAATATATCTTGTATTGTAATAGAACTCTCTAGATCATCAATAACTGTCAGTTTGACAGAATGTGTTCCTTCACCTAGAAGTACTTCAATATTAGAACCAGAATAAAATATACCATTTATTTGCCATAACCAAGTATTAATGTAACCATCAGGATCAAAAGAAGATTCACCATCAAAATTAATCATTGATCCTGAAAGAGGGATTTCTGGAATTGTGGACCAAGATGGGATTGGAGGTAAATTAGAAATCGTTATCGATTCAGAAGATTGATTGGTTAATCCCCATGGGTCTCTAACAATTACGATAACTTCCCAAATTTGCCCAGGCTCTAATCTCTCAAGAGGAACTAAAAGTAGTCCATCTAAATCAGGAACATTATATCCATTACGATACCAAATTATATCAAAAGATAGTGGTTCATCATCAGGGTCAGTAGAAGAGGTCAAAACTACAAGAGATTCTAGAGAATTCGCTATGCCTAAATCAGTAAATGAAGATGGTTCGCCAGAATATCCTGATGAACCGGCTCCCAACTTTATTATGGGTTGATTTGGTGCACCATTTTCTATTACTCGAGATTGCGTAGTCATACCACTCCCTAAGATATCTCCATCACGAGGAACTACTTCTACTGCCCAGTGTTGATCACGATAAACATGCTCTGAAGAGATGGATGTCAAACCATCAAGTTCTAGGACTCTTTCACCATTTACCCACCAATAAATCTCACTTCCAGATTCTAAGTCACCATCTAAATCGAATTGCTCCCATGTAACTGAAAGTTCTTGATTAGCTATGAGATTACCTTCAGGAAGCATTGTGATAGATGTTACTACAGGCGGGCTATTCAGTATAGTAATACTCTCAGCATTAGCCCAATCTGACCACATTAGTGAATCAGATACTCTAACACTGGCATACCATATATCTCCCTTCGAAGTTGCATCGGAAGTCACCCATGTCAAATCATTAAATGCTGAAATCTGTAATCCATCACGATACCATCGTATTTCAGTTCCAGCAAGGTCATCGCCATCGGAATCAAACCATCCAACTACAACTTGTAATAAATCATCAGTATAAGCATTAGATCCTTGAGTGATATAAGCATTGGCAGTAGGTTGATTATTCGAAGAACCAATGATTATCAAACCAGTAGATTTTGTTATACCAAAAGATGTACCATCATGAGGAGTCACACGAGCTTCCCATTGATCACCTGAACGAATCATTAACGATGAAACAGTAAGAATATCATCAAGATCGGTAATTCTATTACCATCAAGATACCAACGTATCTCTGAATCCTGTTGGTTATCACCGTCTAAATCAAAATAATCATAATCCAATTCTAAATTATCATCATCTAATGGAGATGAGGGTGAAATCTCAAGATTACGAGCAATTGGAATTGTATTTTCTATCATTACTGGATTTAAGGATACCACCTCTCCTTCATCATTCCCATCAGAAGGAGTCACCTCTACTCTCCATTGCTGATTCTTTGATATCCAAACACTAGGGACTGTTTGCATGTCATTAATTTGAGCAATTTGGAGACCATCCCTATACCAACGAATAGTGGTTCCTTGTTCAGAATTACCATCTGCATCGTTGAAATCATATTCAACAGCTAGACCCGTTTCCTTTGTGGGATTTAAGGGGACATAATGGACATTTGTAGCAGTTGGTGGATTATTCGTACTCCCAGTTGCTTCTTGGATATTCCAAGAACCTGTATCCCAAGAATCACCCTGATTATTGCCATTACCGTTTCCGTAAAGTATCGCGAGATTAAATGTCACAGTTCCTAATCCTGCTTGAGGTGCTGTCCAAACAGCGGACCATGAACGTGAAGATGTCCCATCATGTGTTAACTCACTACCAACTTGTTTGACATTCGTGCCTAAATTACTCCATGAACCCATTATTGCTTGCCCTGTTGGATTTGTGGCAATTAAATTAAATCCTCCTGTACCCGGAATATGCGGTCCACCATCCCATGAAAGATTGTAAGAGGTATTTCCAGTATAACCAGATGATGGGAAACCATACAAGTCTACGCTCATAGATGCACTGGCACCATGACAAGTACAACCTGAAGATGAACTTCCTGTTTTTCCTGCAGCATTAGACTGAGCTGTTTGAGCAGTAGCAACAAGAAATAAAACGACAAGAATTACTGCGATACGACGGTGCATCATTATGCCCTCATGATTGGGATTTATTATAATCAGTTGGTACATCAACTTGACTACTATGGTCAATAACTTATCCTAAACGATAGAGTCGATGACTCCGTTGCATTGATGCACAAGTTATGTTTCGCACAACTATGAACATTGTAAATTCAGTTGCAATAATAGGTGCCGGAAATATGGGTTCTGGAATTGCCCAAAAATCTGCACAAGAACAATTTGATGTTCAAATGGTTGATCGTGAAGAACAATGGGTTAATCGTGGCCAACAAATAATCTCTGATTTTCTTGAAGAAGCTATTGATAGAAGAATTTTCAAACCAGAACAAGTTGAAGCGATTAAAAGTAAGATTACAGGAGTTGTTGGAACCGAAAATGTATCACCAGATACGGATCTAGTTATTGAAGCAGTATTCGAAGATTTTGACATTAAAACAGCTGTCTTTGAGATTCTTGATAAAGTTTGCAATAAAGAAACAATATTAGCATCAAATACTTCTTCTCTATCAGTCAATGAGTTAGCAAAGGCTACAGGAAGGCCAGATCGATTTGTAGGGCTACACTTCTTTTTTCATCCCGCTAAAAATAGACTAATTGAGATAATACCTGCAGAAACTACCTCGGCGGATTCTTTAGCTGCAGTAGAACAATACTGTAAAACAATGGGTAAAGTTGTAATTGTGTGTAAAGATAGGCCTGGGTTCGTAGTTAACAGATTCTTTGTGCCATGGTTAAATGAAGCTTGTCACTTATTAGATGAAGGAGTTGCATCGATTGCTCAAATAGATGCAGTAGCTGAAAAAGCATTCAATATAGGAATGGGGCCCTTTGCATTGATGAATCTTACAGGACCTGCAATAGCATTACATGCAACTAATTATTTGTCTGAACAATTAAACTGTCCTCGTTATAGTGGTGCTAAAAGCTTAAGAGAAACTATCGAGAATTCAGGGATGTGGGAAATTGGAGAAGATACTGAATGTAATCATGAAACTTCTAAAATAATCAGAGAAAGGCTTCTAGGTCAAGTTTTTGCTGTTTCTGCACAAATTGTCGAAGAAGAAATATGTTCAATTGAAGATGTTGATAGAGGTGCAAAAGTAGGCCTAAGATGGGCTGAGGGACCATTTGAAATTGCAAATAAAATAGGTATTGTCGAATCTAGAATGATGGCAGAAAAATATTCTGAACTCGCTGGATTTAAACTGCCTCAATGGATGAAAGAAAAAAAGGGTAATTTTGAATTTAATTACATAGATATTGAGATAAATAATAAAATTGCTAAAATTAAATTAAATAGGCCAGAGGCGATGAATGCTCTCAATGAATCTGTTGTTGAACAATTAGGGAAAGCTATTGATGAATTGAATTCAAGAAATGATATTGATACGATAGTTCTAGAAGGAGCTGGAAAAGCTTTTGTTGCTGGAGCAGATGTGAAATTCTTTGTAGATAAGATAAATGAAGATGCAATAAAAGACATTTATGACTTCACCTCACATGGCCATGAAGTATTAAATAAGCTTGAAAAATCAGATAAAACCACTATTGCTCTAACAACAGGACTAGCTTTAGGAGGAGGTTTGGAGTTGGCATTATCGTGTGATTATAGAATCGGGACAAGGCGCTCACAATTTCGTTTTCCAGAAACAAGTATTGGGATATTCCCTGGTCTTGGAGGCACGCAAAGAACACCACGTATATGCGGGATAGAAGCTGCAAGATATGCTGTTCTAGCAGGGAATTTCTTAGACTCTACAACAGCATCTGCATTAGGAATTATTACACATCTAGTTGAACCTTCTGAGATTTCTAAAACAACAAAGGAACTCTCCAACAAAGGAAAGCCGACTAATAAATATCCTGGAGAACCAAAAGATAAGAATCATCCCGTATCATTATTTGCAATGAAATTCTATAAAAATGAAAATATGGATCTCATTATGTCAGGAGAAATTCCTGAAGATTTTGATTCAGATGATAAAAAAGTAATTAGGCAAATGAAATCTTTGAGTTTTACAGCACCAATTGCTCTAAAAATTGCAAGAGAACTTCTTGATAGTGCGATATCTACGGGTGATGATTTAGATATGGGATTAGATCTTGAGCTAGCAAAATTAAATACAATTTTTGAATCAAAGGATGCTTTAGAAGGTCTATCAGCCCTAATAGAGGGTCGAAGACCTAAATATATTAATGATTAAGTGAATTAACTCGATCTTAAAATTTGATTTAAGATTTAATTCATTTTTTATCATTAGTATTTTGTAATTTCCTTCGAGGAGATTGTGACCATGCAGGTGCACGATATTCAGCGATGCCCCTTATCATCAAATCTATAAAACTCATAATTTATCACCTTTAGTAGTTTTTATTTCATTCATTGTTTCGTCTAACCATTCTTCTAGCCATTTATCCATATTAGTTTCCCCCTGCACCTTAGTGTAGATTTCACACCGCGCTAATGTCGATTGCTATATCAATAGTGAAGTATTACAGATTTCACTAAGGTGCATTTTATACACTAGATAAGATTCGTCACATCTGATTATTATGACCCGAGAGAAGATGGTGTTAACAAATTCTGATTTTAAAAAAATCACTACTGCTTTGGATGAAGTACAAGATAATGGTAGAAATATTCGGCAAATATTTCAAGGATACTACGAGGAAGGTGAAGAAGATATGTCGTGGGAAGTTGATGCGGCAGTAGTATCTTTTAGCATGTTTAGCTCTAGATGGACTACGGAAATTCTTTCAGCACTTTATATCGCAGGAGATAAAAGATTCAATCAACTACGAACTCTGCTTAGGGGAATCTCAAGTAGGACCCTATCAGATAAGTTGACAGCATGTGTAGAAAATGGATTGGTTGAGAGAATTGTTGATGATGGTCCTCCAATACGTGTAATGTATAGATTGACTTCACATGGAAGAAATTGTGGTAGACTATTAGGTCCACTTGTTGCATACATGAAAATTCATAATGACTTGGTCGTTTTAGAAGATTAGTCGACAAACTAAGTATAATCGACTCAAGAGACCGGTTCTTTCAAAGACTAGTATGAAAGAAAAAACATATGGCTTTACTTGAACAGTGGCGCAGTAAGCGTTCTTGGGCCATTGATGGATTGCTTGCTTTGGGAGGAGCATCTATAGGAATAACTGCTCTATTGCCTGCACTATTACCACCAGTAGCAGAAGGAGCGATTTCTTCACCTAACGAACATCCATGGGAGCACCCGGTACGTGCAAAAATCCTTTCAACATTAGATCGATCGCCAGGATTACATTTTCGTGAATTGCAAAGAAGAATGGAAGCGGCTAATGGTACCCTAAGGCATCATTTAGATGTTCTAGTAAATGAAAAAACTGTTACAATTATTCCAGTAAATGGAAGAACTTGCTACTATGCAGGTGCACCCGCTCAAATAGAAATTTTACTTAGTACTGGAGTAAAAGATTACAAGAAAGCAGCGGCAATGCTACCCGTAGGACTTTCAGAACTACAACGCTCAGTTGTAGCAAGACTCGCATTAACATGTGCTCCAGAAAGCCAAGCCCAATTAGCACGAGATTTAGGGAGGTCTCGTTCAGCAGTACATTCGGCAATTTGCGTCTTAAGGACAAGAGGAATAATTGCTGCCAATAAGCTGACATTGGCAGATCATTTAATGGGATTAAGAACATCTAGGATTGAATATAATTGGCTTGACCTTCGGGCAGAATATGCATGATTCGCTATTTGTTAGAGATAGTTTAGCAGAATGCTCTTACACTCTGAATTACGGCATAAGGTTGTATGTTCAGGTTAAAGCTGATCGAACAACCAATGCCTACGGGGAGTAAAGATACCGATACTCTTCTTGAATGGTTGATTGATTCTCTATCATTAGTAAGAAGAAAATCGGAAACTTGGGGATTAAATGATGAACCAAGTGCATTGCATAGGATGTTTATTGGAGCACTCCTAGCAGAACCGTTACGAGGATGGAATACTAAAGAACTGGGGGATTCCTGCGGTCTTTCTCAAACTGCAATGCATAATCAAATGCAGCGATTGAGAGAATCAGGTTTAGTTGCATCAGAACTCAAAGGAAGATGGCATATCCATGTCTTAAGAGGGGGGTCAATGAATTCAGCAATTGAACTCCTTGCTGTACAAGCAAAAAAAATTCTTCAAATTCGTCTTGCAGAACTATCTGATTTAATTATTGAATCGGATGAAAGAATGATTACCCCTGCTGAAGATGAAGAAAAAAAATTCAGAATTAAAATTACAGAACCTAGAGCAACTGTGCAAGGGAAGGATAGGATCGATTCATTGATAGATGATTTAGGATTGAATGGTGATAGAGTAAAATCGGAAGATGACTTAGGAAAAAGAGTGACTTTAGAATTAGCTAAAAGTCATAGAGCGATTACTTTGCTAGTATTAGCAGAAAGATTGGATGAAACAAGATCAAGGGTACAAAGAGTTCTCGAAAGGATGCTTGAAATGAGTATAATTGAGCGTGTAGCTATGCCTGAAAGAATTGCACAAGATGTTTATCTTGGTTTGATGAGGCAGTTCGATGCTAGAGGTGAAGAGTGGTTGATGACAAAAGGAGGTCTGGGTAGATTGAATGATAATATCTCGGGAAAAATTATTTCAGGAGTTAAGAAAAAGTCACTTAGTATTGAAAAAATAGAGTCGATTCTAGAAGAAGTAAATATTGATAATCAAAAATTATTACTCAATACATTGGGAGGTAGAATGCCATATGGTTTTAGATTTGCAGGAAGGAATGGGGAAGAAGTTTCTGAACGAGTACTTAACCGATTAGACAGAACTATTCGTAGACTTAAGACGGTTGCATCAAGAGTTGATGAATCATTAAATTAGATATCTTAATTTAATTTCCACCTATGACAAAATTTTTCCAACTTCGCATATAATCGATGAATACTGGGCTTAAATCCGCTTCAAGTAAGTCCTCTTCGGAAAATGGTGGCCTTTGAGGAGAGTATGTATGATCACCAAGGTATTTTGGCCAATCAGGATGGGCAATCCCAACCCTAGCAACACCTACTAGATCTGCACCCTCATCAAGAACATATTGTGCATCTTTAGAGGTCCAAACTGCTCCAGTAGATACCAAAGGCATACTCATAGGCATGACTTCACGGAATAGCCTAGTCAAACTTGGACTATCTGGTTCATCATCTAATTTTTGAAATACATCCCAACACGAAATATGAAGCATATCAATATCCATCTTTGAAAGCATATCTGCTAATTTCAGACTATCTTGTAAATAAATTCCTATTTTCTCGATTATTGGAGAAATTCTAACTGCAATTAAAAATTCAGGTCCTACTGCTTTACGTATTGATTTGATAATCTCGCGTAAGAATTTACTACGGCCCTCTAAATCTCCACCCCATTCGTCTTTGCGACGGTTGGTAATGTCGCCCAAGAATTGGCAAATAAGATAAGAATGGGCTCCATGTATTTCTACACCATCAAATCCCGCTTTTTGACAACGTTTTGCTGCATCAGTGAATGATTGAATCATTTCAATTACTTCATGATTTTCTAAAGCTCTAGTATAGATTCCATTCATACCAGGTTCTGTGTTTACACTAGCTGAAATTGGCTGAACACCATTAATTGTTTGAGGAGCCCGCATACCTCCATGAAATAACTGAGCAAGACTGATTGTTCCAGCTTTTGTTAACCGAGTAGCGAGATTAGTGAGCTCAGGGATTTGATGATCACCCCAAACACCCATTTCTCCGACCCAACCACGACCATGTTCAGTAACGTTGGTGGCTGCAGTAGTAGTTATTGCAAAATCGCCCATCGCACGGCGAATGAGCCATGTTTTTTCTTCTTCAGATAAAACTCCATTTTCATGACTCTGTTTATTTGTCATTGCTGCAAGAACAGTTCTATTTTTCAGAATTTTACCTGAACGTGGTAAAATAAATGAATTAATCGATTTCATTGTATCACAATGAAAATTATTCATTAGTACTAAATGCATCAGGAGAATAAACCCAAAGAATTTCATCATCTTTCATATCTTTATACCGAGAATAAATACTGGGAATTGCACACATTTTTGAATGGAATTCAAGTAATATTTCTCTGCCCTCAATTAATGATGGATTAATACCATCATAATTACCGCTAACTAATTCGAAGCAGTCAGAAAATAATCTAATATCGGCGATTGAAGGTTTTTCAGTTTCTGCGATCCATCCGGTTTTTGAGTTTCGTAATTTTTCACAAAATAAATCATAACAATTACTCAATTTACCGCCAGGTGCTGATAATACTTTACGGGCTGCTATTTTTTCTTCTAAATCATTGATTGAAAAAGTTGCAACTAATAGATTAGACATGTCTGATATAGCGTCAAGACATTCATCGACCTTAGCTTCTGACCATGCATCACTTGGATAATAATCAGTCATTTTTCCTAAATAACGAAGAATAGATGATGACTCACTTAACCTCCCTAAAGGAGTTTCTAATACTGGCAATAGTCCCCAAGGAAGTTTTTTTGATTCACGTAATTCAGAGTAACCATTGAAATCAACTGTTATATTTTCCCAAGGAAGTTCTGAAATATCCAATATTATCCTAATCGCTTCTGCACGCCCAGGTTCAGAGAAATATATCAAACGATACATGAGATATTGCAGGAGTCTCTACCTTATTGTTCTTTACTATATTAGACGTCCTTCCATACCACCGGCTACTTCAATAACTTGTCCAGTAATATGACCTGAGATTAGATCAGAAGAAATTGACACTACAGTAGTAGCAATATCTTCAGGAGTTGCTAATTTCTTTAATGACATCGTAGCAGTGGCCTTTTCTATTAGTTTAGCATCAACTCCCTGCTCTATCTTTTTAGGAGTGATTGTCCATCCAGGTGCTACTGCATTTACTCTTACATTACCTATTCGTGAGACATCATTTTTCAACGACATAAGTAAACCAGATGTTATTGCTCCTTTAGCTGCTGCGTAATCTGAATGTCCTGATTCACCATAAATCCCTGCTGTAGAACCAATAAATACGAGGGATCCTGAACCTTTTTGAGATGCTTCTTGTAAGAAACTGCGAGCAGTATTTACCGCCACATTAAGATTAGATGAAACTGTTTGATTCCACCTATCTGAGCTAATCTGCCAGAGAGGTAATGGTTCTGGAGGGTAATAACCAGCATTAGCAATGCAGATGTCTAATTTACCATATTTATTGACAATTTCATTTACCAATGATATCGCTTTTTGAGAGTCTCTAAGATCTGCTTGTATAGGAAATCCATCAATTTCATTGGCAATTTTTTCTGCGTTTTCTGATGACTCATTATAGTGTACCACTACTTTACAACCTTCTGAGGCAAAAGCGCGGCAAATTGCTTCACCGATCCCTCCAGCTCCACCAGTAACTAGTACTACACTATCATTGAGTCCTGTATCCATTAAACCACCATCTCATAAAGTACGAAGTTGACGATTTCCTGCTCCGCCATATCCAATCCAATCTTCAGGTTTATTGCCGAGAATCTCATCTATCTCTGACATATGTTTATCCGTAATTTTTTCTGCAACTTCTATGCAACCAAGATTCTCAATCATTTGCTCGGGTTTAGTTGCTCCAAGAAGTATTGTGCTAACATTCTGATTCTTGAGGCACCAAGCAAGAGCGAGTTGTGCTGTTGAACAGTTGAAATGTTTTGATGCATATGATGTGAGATTTCTAACAATTTCGACTTCACCGTTCTTCTTTCTCATTTCTAGATCCTCTATTAACCATTCATATCCTTCTTGTGTTGGGCGGGAATCTTCTGGTATACCATCATTATATTTTCCAGTTAAGAAACCTGAACGTAGAGGTGACCAAATTGTAGTGCCATAATTGTATGGAGCCTGATATAGAGGGAAAAACTCTTGTTCAAACCTTTGACGATGGAGCATATTATATTGAGGTTGTTCATACATTGGAGGCTCTAGACCCTCTGATTTAGCGAACCATATTGCTTCCATTATTTGCGCTGCGGACCATTCTGAAGTCCCCCATGAGGTTGCCCATCCATTTCGAACAGCATCTGTCATTGCACGAACTACAGTAGATGTAGGAGTAAAGGGATCTGGACGATGGCAAAATACCATGTCGACATAATCCAATTGTAATCTCTTTAAGCATGAATCTAAACCTTCCATTATATGTTTACGTGAAAGACCTGATTCATTTACACCATTACCTCCCCAGAAAATCTTTGTTGTAATGACAAGTTCTGATCTCCTCCACATCTCAGGATTTTCTTCTTGAAGTTCAGAAAGAGCAATCCCAAATATTCTCTCAGCTTCCCCATTAGGGTTGCCATATGCTTCGGCATGATCGAAACAATTTACACCAGCATTTCTGGCAATCTTCATACATTCTTTGGCCATTTCTACACCCTCATCATCTTGCAGCCTATCTTTGACTCCATAGGTCGCCCAAAATCCATATGATAAAACAGACACTTGGATACCAGTGTTCCCCATCATTCGATAGTACATATTTTCGCTTGCCATGTTATACTTTAGCAGGCTCGTTGGTTTCAAGATTGTGGTCGCTATCGCTTAACTTATTACTCAAATTGGAAATATATCTAACTCAGTTAATTCTTCCAAATACTGTTTAACTTTCATTCCCATTTTTTCTTGTGTGGGCATGGAATGTAATTCGACTCTCATCTTAGATGCTCCTGGGAGTCCTTTCGTAAACGATACTGCATGACGCTTGAGGTTTTTATTATTCGATCCAACATATAATTCAGAACTTAATTCAAGATAACGATCCCAACACCATAAACGTGATTCAGCAATATTACCATCACCCCAAGGAGGTGTTTCAACTGGCCACCCTAAATCTTTTTTTATTTCATGAAATATCATAGGTCGACCGATTGCTCCACGACCAATCATTAAACCACCTGCACCTGTTTCTTCTAAGCATGCAGAAGCAGTTGAAGCATCAATGATATCCCCGTTAGCAACAACTGGAATTTCTACTGAATTTACAATTTCTTTAATTTGTGACCAATCAGCTTCTCCAGAATATCTCTGACGAAGTGTTCGGCCATGCACGCAGATTCTCTCAACACCCTCTTTTTCTAGCCTCTGAGTTATCTCTAGAGCGGTGTTAGGGCCTGAACCCGTCCCTAACCTCATCTTGACCGTAATAGGCACGTTCGTAGCCTTAATACAGGCTCTAACCATGTCAATTACTTTGTCAGGGTTTCTAAGTAGAGCTGCACCTGCATCATGCCGACATACTTTAGGAGCTGGACATCCAAAATTGATATCGATAATATCTGCTTTATTTTCAAGTAATTCAACAGTGGTTACCATCTCTTTGATATCTCCACCGAATATTTGTGGAATGAATGGTTTCTCTCGAGGATCTGATTCTACCTTTAACCATGAATTGGCATCATGTCTAGAAAGCCCGGAGGCAGCCGTAAATTCGGTTATCGATAAATCTGCGCCACATTCCCTTGCTAATAGGCGGTATGCTAAGTCTGTAACTCCTGCCATAGGGGCAAGAAACAATGGTACAGTCTGCTCGAGCATGTTTAACTCGGAGGGCTTTTTTGTTATCACAATGACTGATAAATATTCAACATCAGTCAAATCTTCTCAATGCAATATCTAATTTTTCTTGGAATTCTCGTACTTTTTTATTACAATTTTCTAAATCATCAGAATATAAAATAATCTCGAATCCTTCTTTTGTTTCGGCAACTATACAGGGCGTCATTCCTTCAGTAATTGATTTGAGCCCATCTATTTGTTCATTTAGATGGACTAAATTAAATGGCACTGGACTATTAGAGCGACACTCTTTCATTGTTTTTTTCTCACTGACGAAAGAATGCGTAATATCACACAACGCACAATGAGCTGTGCCTCTTATCTTGCCGAGAACATATTGTAACTCACCAATTATGCCACCATCGGCATGGTAAACTCCCCAGATTGTCTTTAATTGCATTAGAAAGTGGATTCCCAATCTAGAACATCTTGGGCGCGTTCCCAATCTGCATCATTAATTACTCCACGTGCTTTCATCATCTCTCTTGCAAGAAGCCAGTAAATTAAGGCTAATGAACGACGGCCTTTATTATTTGCAGGAAGTGCTAAATCGACATTTCTTAGTCTATTGTTAGCATCACATATAGCTACAACTGGAAGTCCAGATTTTACAGCTTCAGATAATGCCTGTTGATCAGCAGCAGGGTCTGTAACAACAATTACTTCAGGTTCAATATATGTTCGAAGACGAGAGTTAGTTAGAGTACCAGGTATGAAACGACCTACAATACGCATTGCTCCAATTGTTTGAGCAAATTTCCTTGCAGGTCTCTGTCCGTATTGACGAGCACTAACTACAAGTATTCTCTCTGCATCATAATTAGAGAGGAACTTTGCTACTGCACGGATTCTTGAATCCGTCTGACGAACATCGATAATATGGATTCCACTATTGTCTTGACGGACTTCATCTAAGAACTGCTTCATATCAGCAGATTTCTGATTTGTTCCTATGTGCACAGCGTGCGTATCATACATTTCAAGCGGTACAAGTGGAGTTTGACTTTCATCCATTTAGGTCCCTCAGCAGCGACGCGACCTGACTTCGATTGATAAGCGCTGCGTATGACGATAAATCAAATTATCAGGAAGATTGGAGGTCAGATAAGAATGTACAATCTTCATTTTCGTGGGACTCCGCGAATACTACGCATGGTTTTGTGATTGTGGCGAAGGTCTCAAAGTGATCATAGAAGGATGCTTGGTCAACTGGGGCGGTGAAGCCGTAGCCACGCGCTTCAACTTCGAATGTCCATTCACCTGGTGTCAAATCCGATTGAGGAAATGAAAACCTTTGTTGTGGATAATCTTGTGTTGCTTTAACTTCCCAAAATGGGTCACCGCCACTTTCTCTTACACCGGGTTTCCAAAGTTTAGCATCCACATAACGATACTGATTGGTCTCATTCCCCACTAGTTCCTCAAGGAGCGATGAGTAAGGAAATTGTGCTCTGAAAATAATTACTAATTGGGAAACAGTATCATCAAATTCAATTTTAGTCTCATTATTATAAAGAACAGAGTCAAGACTATTTGATTCGAAAGTATAGTCGAAACCAACTGTTTCTTCAGTATTACGAACTATGGGTTCCTCCCTCATTGATTCCATAAATTCCCTCTGGAATGCAAGACCTAAACATCCAGTAATAGTTGCTGACATCATTAGGATCGATAAACCAAATCCCAGTACTCGGGTAGATGTCATTGTTTATTGCGAAACAGACATGTTTCTTCAACCCACTCTATAGGTGATTGACATGCAAGCGTCTATGACGGGGAATCCTTCCCGATAAAATGCTCCAATGACGACGAAAGGAGAACCGAGCTAAGGCTTTGACGTTCCCTATGAGTACCGAGGGGCACTTATTCTTCTTCTTCAACAACACGAGGTTCGTGTACTTCTCTAAAGATTACAGTTCCAACACCAAGATTCTCACGCAGTGAACGAACAAGACTGAACTTTGCATAAGCCCAGTTTTGGTCATAAGCCATTGCTTCAGGTGTTGTTACTGTCAAATCGTCTCCTTCAAATGAGATTTCGAAGTCTTCGCGACCTGTATTCATCTTTAGTAGAGTTTCAACACGCTCTGAACGATCTTCTACAACTTTAACAATGTTGTAATTATATTTCAGAGTAGCACCAGCAAGAGGATGATTGTAATCGATTCTTGCACGGCCTGCACTCATAAATTGTAATACTCCAGTACGGCCACCAATTTCAACTGGAGCTCCTATTCCTAGAGTACTTGTATCACTCACACTGCGCAACAAGACGTTTTGTCCAATTGTTTCAATAAGACTAGAATCTCGCTCACCGTATCCTTCTGCTGGCTCAATATCGAATTCGTAATCTTTGCCTGCTTCTGCACCATTCAAATGAGCCTCAAAACCAGGAATCAAACGACCATCGCCAACTATTGTAATCATAGGTTGGTAAGTACGTGATTCATCAAAGACATCATGCTCTTTTGCGACGTCCTCGCGTGTAGTCTCGATAAGTCTCTCTGAACCTGCATCATACAGGTCGTAGTCGATGTGAACAATTGAACCTTCATCCATATTTTGTGCCTCCGGGCAGCCCGCCGACCTGCTTCTCCTTTTTGATACAAACGGTTATGTCCATGGTGGAATTATTCAGAAATTCGCCTTATCTTGATTGAATTTAGGACTAGAGATTAAGGCAAGACCTCCTCCAATTATGATTAAAATCCAACCTGTCCAAACGGCATGTGAACCCTGTAAATCATGTACAGTGACTCGAATTCGTTCTACTTCACTAGTTTCTCTAAACATCATTGCATCTAATAAATCATTAGATTGAAATATGTCGAGAATGATTATTGTATCACCAAATAACCCTCTATGCCTATCTGGTTCCGATCTAGGAGTTACTTGTCCACTGGGGGAATCAAATCTTAGTATCCCTGGGCGGAGAGTATCTATCAATACTCCATCTTTTCTCATTTCTATTACTACCCCTAAATAGCCGTCTCCAACAGGGTAGTCATAGTCCTCTGATTCTACGCCATATAATTCAACATCTGTAAATATGAATTCATAACCGTCATGTAATATTGCTTGGTCACGACTTAGAGTTACTAAATGAGAAGGATCTGAACGATCGATTAGCGTGGTAGTAAATATGTGTCCAACTAATAATAGTAATATTCCAAGATGAGAAAGATGAGACCCCAATAAACGAATACGAGATGAATTTTTCTTAGCAAAGAATCCATTTTCTCTAATTTTTGGTATCACTTTAGATGCTGTTACATAGGCCTGTTTAAGATTAGGGGGAATTGCAAGAGCCATCCAAATTAACAAAAATATTGCAACGGAACCTCTACTAAAACTGGGTGCAAATAATAGAGAAGAATCACCAGGTAAATTGAATTCCTTTGAATATACTGCTGATATAATTGAAATTAAAAACACAGAGGCAAACAAAATATTTCCAGTCTTGACATCGACAGATTTACCCCAAGCATATATCGTCAAACCAATAGCTAATAATCCAATAAATGGAGCCCCATAGAATTCATGAGCTTCTAAATTCGTACCATCAATTTCAACAGTTAACAATAACCAGGTAAGAAGAAGAAAGGCTGATGTCCCATACCACGGTATTGCTCTAGCAAACTTCATTCTCATTGATTTAGATTTGAAGGGGAGTAATAATAATTCTAAATCATCTTCATCATCTGAGATTAACCACACAATAAGGAATGGAGACATTCCTGCTATTGCTTGAGGAATAGTTGCAGATGAGGACCAGCTGGCAAAAAACATCAGTAAAACCCCAGAAAATACCCATTGAAGTGACGGTTTTTTAGAGTCACTAGTAATTAATAAAACCATAAACGAAATTCCAACAATCGTGACTGCTGTTGATCCAATCCATATCGATATTCCTAGAATCATTAATAGTAAAATTAAAGAAAACTCCTTCCTATCTTCAAATAACAATCTCTTGTTTTTAGAATGTAAATGATTTATTTGTTGGTTTGTTAAGAAGTATATCGCAAAAAAGCCAAGAATCAATATTGAAATCACGTAGCATGCGAGTTCAAAACCAATAGGGCTAGCATCAATAATATACATCACACGAATGTATGGATCTTGGCTATCGGTACCTAAACCATCAGCAGCAAAAGCATGGACTGAAGCCCAAACACCATTCGCTCTAGTTACCAAAGTTGCATGAATTGCTAGAGCACCAGAAATTAGACCTAGTGCTGGAGAAATTTGAATCGATTTGGATGTGTCTGGAGAAGACCTTGCATGGACTATTAATAGAAGAGCAAACCATGGTAAAATTGATCCTGTTTCAACAGGGTCCCAAGCCCAATAACCGCCCCAATCAAGAACTGTATAGGCCCAAAGACCGCCTAAACCAATTCCTATTGTTCCAATAAAAAAAGCTGCACGAGCCCAATGTAATTGTGCATCATGGATTTCTTTGGCCGATTTCTGATGAATGATACCACCCATTGCAACGGAAGCAGTGGCAATACAAAGAGCATAATAAGAGAAAACAACAGGCGGATGAATGACCATAAGATCTGTTTGTAATAATGGATTTAATTCACTAGGTATGATTCCCTCTGACCCCTCAAAAGGCCTAAGGAACCAAGAAATAAATAAAATTCCTAACGTAAAACCATGCATAATTCTTACATCATAATCTAACTCTTCTCTATCAGTCATAAACCAAGTTACAATTGAAGTTAAAGATGCAAAAAGAAGTAATGGTCCAGCTCTACCACCCCAAACTGCAGAAATACGGTATAAAATAGGTAGATCAGAACCACCATATTCTGTAACTAACTTCAATGAGTAATCATCAATAATGAATGCAATGACAAGAAGTATGAATGGAGCTGTTTGTGATAAAATTGTGATATTTTTGAATAATCTAGTACCTGCTTTCTCTGGACGAATAATCTGATGCATGCTCGCCAGAATTGCAAATATCAGCAAGATCTGCCCATAGTAAGAAAGTATTCAATCACCATCCATAGTACTTGGCACGGGAATAGCCAAAAGACAGCATAGCAGGAATTATTTTCTTAGCATAAAGGCGTGGTCGAAGGATTAGAATTTTGAGACAAACCGCTAATTTACCATGCGGACCCATGTTACTCATTTCATCAGGGAAGCATCGAGCCATCAAAGACATATCATCATCAGATAATTCAAACAATGCTGACTTACCGCGTAATATCTTCGAGTAAGGAGGGAATTCCTTCTTCCATGCCTTAGAGTATTCTTCTAATGAATTAGCAGTAAGATCCCCAGATGCAATCGCTTTGACTGCTGTTTCAGCTGCAAATACTGCTGATTTCAATGCTAAGTGAGAACCGCCTTCGAATAATGGAGAAGTAAATCCTGCAGCATCACCTACAAGCATTAAGCCATCAGCATGAGTGTTCTCATGAGGCCCTGAAATTGGGATAGTTCCGCCAAATGCAGGGTTACCTTTTGTTTTCCATGGAGGTGCTACTTGTTCTAAATCCTTAAAATGAGTATCTTCAATAAATTCATCTAATCCCTTCTTAGTTCTGGATTTATCTTCAGTAACTAGACCAACATTTGCTCTCCCATCACACTTAGGAATCATCCATACATACCCTTTCTCTGCATACTTAGGCCAAATATAGAAATCTAGATAATCATCTGTTGGGACTTCAAGCATTTCATATTGCATTCCTGCAATGACTTTTGGTCGAGGATTGAGTTCTAATATCTTAGAACAAACTCCAGCAACACCTGATGCATCAATTACTACTTTAGTTTCAATAGGAAATTGTTCACCTTTTCCTTCACAACGCCATCCGACAAATTTATCCTTATCAAATATCTTTTCCATACTAATTAATTTATGATTTAGATTTAAGGTAGCGCCCGCGGATATAGCTTCATCAGCAATCCATCTTTCGAAAAGATGTTTTTCCAAAACATATCCTTCTTCTGTCAATTTCTTTTCAGTACCATCTGGAAATATAACTCTGATACCATGAACTCTCTTACTGATCACATGATCTGGTAATTCGAGATTTAAGTTATCACATGCTACATCAGAAATACATTCTCCACAATGCACAGGAGTTCCAATCTCTTCATGATCTTCAATTAAAATTGTAGAAAGACCAGCTCTTGCACTATGTAAAGCAGCGTTCCCACCACCGGGTCCAGCACCGATTACGAGTACATCGCAGGTAGTCACGCCCTCTCCCATAGAAGCAGTGAGGTAGGCCATTAGTCAAAGAAACCGTCGGTCGAACGCCTATGATTACGAACGAACATATTCAACCAATAAGCGTCTCGAATGTATACATGGCGTGGCGAGACCTTCGTGAATATCTCCTTAATTTGAGAGATTCAGATGAACTTATTCGTATCAGTCACCCAGTTGATTGTTATCTAGAAGCTGGTTGCATAGCAGATAAACTTGTGAAAAAAGGTGGACCTGCAATTATTTTTGATCAGCCACGTTTAGCAAATGGAGAAATTAGTAAATATCCCTTGGCAATGAATTTATTTGGAACTAGAGAAAGAACCAACAAAGCACTTGGAGTGAAAGACCCAAAAGAAATTGGAGAAACTATGGTTAATCTCATGAAACCAGATATTGGTGGTATTTTGAAAAAACCTTGGACTGGATTAGGATTAGCAATGCAAGGGATGTCTATGGCTCCAAAAAAAATAAAGAAAGGAGCATGTCAAGCAGT
>Ga0114997_10000773_pt1 | contig 26502 bp, 26 predicted proteins | sample ArcticOcean_MG_C_2_FD_87045 | JGI IMG/M metagenome (GOLD analysis project Ga0114997, IMG submission 87045) | Marine microbial communities from western Arctic Ocean - ArcticOcean_MG_CB4_136 | ecosystem: Environmental > Aquatic > Marine > Oceanic | place: Arctic Ocean: Canada Basin | collected... | reverse complement strand
AGGTCAAGGTCAAGGTCAAGGTCAAGGTCAAGGTCAAGGTCAAGGTCAAGGACAAGGACAAGGTCAAGGTCAAGGTCAAGGTCAAGGACAAGGACAAGGTCAAGGTCAAGGTCAAGGTCAAGGTCAAGATGGTCAACAAGGCCAGGGCCAAGATCAAGGATCACAATCTGGACAAGATGGTCAACAAGGCCAAGACAGTCAGGATGGATCACAAGGTCAGCAGCAAGATAATGGACAAGGCCAGCAATCTGGTGGGGAACAAACCGGTCAACAAGGTGACCAAACTGGCGATAGTCAGAATGGAAACAATCAGAACGGTCAGAACCAACAGCAGCAAGGTCAGACCCAGGACTCCAATCAAGGACAACAGGGTCAACAATCCGATCAGCAGCAAAACCAACAACTCGAGAACCAAGACCAGAACGGTGAGAACGACAACGACGGAGATGGCATCCCAGATGACCTAGACTTCGACGATGACAACGATGGCATACCTGACAATCAGGATGCTAACCCCGAGGATCACGATAACGATGGTATCGACGATGCCGAGGACGATGATGACGATGGAGACGGAATAGACGACCAAGAGGAAGTTAACGACGGAAATCCAAACACAGACATCTACGACCACGACAACGACGGTGTTAGAGATAACGTAGATTTTGATATTGACAATGACGGCATTGACAATTGGAACGACATTGGACCGAACGGTGAGGATTACTCACGCGATCATGACAATGACGGACTAAATGACGGTGTAGACACTGACGATGATAATGATGATATCCTCGACGTTGACGAAAACGATGGCGTAGTAGGCGTTTGGAGATACGATCATGACAACGACGGATACCAAGATTACCTGGATCTAGACGATGATAATGATGGTCTTTCCGACTGGTTTGAGCAGAATGATGGCTGGAGTTTAACTGGCCAATTCGACCACGACAATGATGGAGTGGACGATTATATGGATGATGACGACGATGGAGACGGTATCCTTGATACTGACGAAAACGGCGTTATTCTCTGATTGAAAGATTGGACGATATATTGTTTTGCTAGCCTGCAACATTGTAATGTAATGCAGCGACAGACTCCCCTAGGGCGATTAAGTCCTAGGGTGAGTCGCAACTTTTATCATCAAAAATCGAATAAAGTCGGTTGACTCTCAGATTTAAGTCGGTTGGCATTAGCTAATCTAGTGACTGCCCTTACAATTCTTTTTTCGCTAAAACCTCTTGATATAGCAAAAATTCGAATATTTTCTTCTATTGATTTAGATGATTCTGGTAGGGGTATAGGATGAACTGGATGGTCTGTAAACAGTGTTCGTATTTCTTCTAAATTATCTGGTAAATCAAATCCCTTAGCAATTGATACTTCTTCCATAGTTATATGTTTTTTAATTAATTTCAGGCCTGTTTTTGGACCTATGCCTTTTATTCCCGGATGAAAATCTGTACCAATCATAATTCCAAGATCAACCAATTGCTCATATGTTATCTCATGCATCTCCAGCATTTCACTTAGAACTATTTTTTCTGCATGTAACACTCTTCCAAATTTACGCGTACCATGAGATGTAAGATTACGAATCATTACTGGTGCTCCATAAAGTAGAGTATCCCAATCTTGACTTGCTACAGCGAAAACTTCGTTATTCCTACAACGTACCGCTGCTGCGCCCTCTGCTTCCATGGGTGCCTCTAACCAAGTGACCCCTAAGCAATCGAACAGTTCTTTTGTCTCTGCTACCATTTCCCTAGTATATTCTGCAGTTTGAGGCCCTAATTTTTTAGCAGCAACCATGTCTCCTGCTTCAATCGCTGAATTCCATTTTTCAACAGCATTAATTTTTCTTTCTTTTCTTACACCCAATGTGTTCATCTTTAGTTGATGTGGCCTTCCATCAAAAATGAAAACAGGGTCAATGCCTTCTTCAATCATTATTGTTGCTCTATCTAGGAACCCCATTAGGTGTGCTACTGGTTTATCATTATAGGAGAGTGGTTTTCCATCCTTACCAGTTAGGCTTGTGATAAACTGATATGCGTTAAGGAACACATCTACAGCAACTTTTTGACCCTTTAATTCGCTAAAATCAATAGACTGAGAAGGTGCTAAGTCTCTCAAATTACAACCCATACTAACTCCGCCTCCTCGTCTTCATCCTATGGCCGGCGTCGAGGCATTTAGGGTTGAAGTCTTACGCGAGTGGATACAGGTGATCTAATGTCAGGGACTCTTCTTCTTGGTAGCGGGTGGCATCCATTTCTTTTTCGCTCAGAAATCACTGCATTATTTGGTGATTTTAAAACACTACACCCTCGTCTAGTTTTACTTGACCAACCAATAGATGAGAAATTACTTTCACGTTTATCTTCAGCAGCTTTAGTTGAAGATTTACTTCATTTTGGAGGTTATTCTAATAATACGAGTTTTGAGCTTCTTTCTCAAACAATCTCTGATTGGTCTAAAGAAAATTTACCTCCAGGTAGTTTTGCAGTAAGGAGCAAGAAATTAGGTTCTGGAGTCAAAGGAATCTCTAGAAGAGATTTAGAAAAAGAAGTAGGGGCTCAATTGTATTGTGAAAAAAATCCAGTTGATCTACAGAATCCTCAATATGAAATAATGATTATTGTTGCTGGTAAAGTAGATGGAGAAGTTCATTGGGATTCTGTAGACAGCAATCCATGTATTACTTGGGGGATTAGGGAAAATAAATGGGTCAAATCAAACTATGTCGGTCGACAGCCAATGGAAAGGCCATTCTTCAAACCCATATCTCTTGAGCCTAGGCTAGCAAAATTATTGATATCCCTTGCTCATAGAGAAGGCATCAATCCTAAAGCAATGATAGATCCTTTTTGTGGTACTGGAGGTATAGCGATAGAAGCCCTAATACAAGGAATGGATGTATATGCTAGTGATTTAGACCCTACGATGGTTTATGGTACTAAAAAGAATTTATCATGGGCAGATGAGCATAATTCAAGTATCACCCAAGTGAAAAAATGTAGTGTTAAAGATATAGCCGGGCTATGGAGTAAAAAAGAGAATTGCATATTTGCTTTTGATCCCCCCTATGGAAGAAATGCTTGGAAATCTGATGATGGACTTGAGTTATTCTTAGCAGCTCTCGCTCAAGCGTTAGAAATCGATTCTCAATCGACAATATCTACTATGCTACCTGCAGGGGCAGAATCTCTTGAAAATGATCCCGAAGTTGATTATATTGTAATGGGTAGACCTTGGAGTGAAATTGAGAGTGCAATAAATGCCAAAGGTTGGAGTGTTGTCGTATGTTCTCCAGTCAAAGTTCACAAGAGTTTAGCTCGCATGGTTGTCGTGTGCCATCCGTTGCATTGAAATTAGATTGCCTTGGATGGAAGGTTGTAGGGCGATTAGTGTAGTCTGGATATCACTTCGGGTTTCGAACCCGACAACCCGTGTTCAAATCGCGGATTGCCCGCCATTTTTATTCCCAACGTGAGATGTCATCAATCCCCAAATTGATTTTTTCTACAATTTTAAGGCCAGCATTTTCAAGATCTACATTTGTAAAATAAGCTTCACTTTCTCCAGGTAGTATTTTTTCAGAAACACATAAATGAGCAGAGTTTACTAGATTAGAATCTAAGAATCGTTTCCAGGTATTCAAACCTCCTTCTACCAATAGCGTTTGGATTTCTAAATCTCCTAGGCAATCTAATATTTTTTTGACATCTATTTCACCATTTTCCGAGGGTAAAATAATTCTATTTACATGTTTCATATCCTTTGAAGCATCGAATTTTTTAGTATTAATAAGATAGGTTTCTGCATCTGATACTGTCATTAAATGACAATCATGAGGTATCCTATTGTTTGGGTCAATAACAATTCTTTTTGGGATATTATCTACTTTCGATGTATTATCTCCTCGAATAGTTAATCTTGGATTATCTCTTATTACTGTATTTACACCTACAAGAATTGCCATTGAATCTCTTCTTAAATTTTGGACTAAATCAAGAGATTCTTTAGATGAGAATCTAATAGCTGGTTTTTCAGGATCGCCATCAATTCTTCCATTGAAATCAGTAGCGGCTTTCAGAAGTACATGTGGTCTTTTATTCCTACACCAATGCATAAAAGCAGACATTTGTTGATTGCATTCATTCTCAAGAACGCCAATTTTCACATCAATTCCTTCTTTATGTAGAGCCTCTAAACCTCCTCCTCTAACAGTAGGATTTGGATCTGAAGTTCCAATAATTACTTTCTTTATACCTGCCCACATCAAAGCCTCACTACAGGGGGGTGTTCTTCCAAAATGATTACACGGCTCTAATGTGACATATGCGATAGAACCCTGAGTTTCTACACCTCTGACTTCAGCATCAGCGATTGCCATTTGCTCTGCGTGTAGACCTCCAAGGTGGTCATGCCAACCTTCAGCTATAATTTCGCCATTACGAACTAAGACACATCCAACAAGTGGGTTGGGCATAACTGAATATCTCCCTCTCTCTGCTAATTCAATAGCTCTGCGCATGAAATCTTCATCACTCATGTGGAGGTCCTCTGAACGTTCGAAACATCTCTTACTCATGATTCCTCGCTTTGCGAGCATTCAAGTCTCAAATCCTCACTCATGTACTCGTGACACGCGTTGCATGCATCCTCAACCCCAAGGCCAGAGACGGATTATCAATGAAACAATGGGACTCATTTGAGCCTGCATTGAAAGCCGCCGGATTTGAAATTGACTTACATCGTACAGAGTATTCAGGACATGCTACAGAAATAGCACATGAGTTATCGAATGGTGATTATCAACTTGTAGTTGCAGTTGGGGGTGATGGAACTGTACATGAGGTAGCATCAGGTCTTAGAGGCTCAAAAATGACATTAGGTATTCTACCAATAGGTAGTGGTAATGATTATGCTCGAGCTCATGGAATACCTATTCCTAGAGGCAATAAGTTCCCCGATATGCAAGAAGCAGTGGATATTCTAGTTAATGGAACTGATAGAAGAGTCGGCGCTGTTAGAGTTGAGGGACTCCCTGCTATTGGCCATGATACTATTCCTGACCCCGCTCCTCATTCTGTTGATGGTCCTCCAGAAATAGATGGGAATTTGGTGCGTTGGAGCTTTTTAGAAGTTGATAGTGGAGTTACGTCAGCCGTTAATCGTATGAAGAATGAGGGTAAATTCAAATGGATTAGAGGGCAATTAAAATATACTTTTTTAGGAATAAGGGCAATACTTGGTTGGAAAAAACAACAAGGTTGGATAAAAGTAGATGATGAACCGGGTCGAATAATTGAATTTTCAGGATTATTTTGTCTTTCACAATGTCAGACATTTGGTGGTGGATTCAAAGTTACACCCGGGGCCTCACCAATTCAAAATCATGCATCATTAATCTTAGCTTTTGGACTTTCTAAAATTCAGATGCTAGCAATAATGGGGCCATTAGAAAAAGGCACACATGTAGGTAAGTGGGGGAAAATTAGTATGCAACCCTCAAAATCTCTTGAAGTTAGAGCAGTGGATAAAGATGGTAAGCCCTCTAATGAAAGCCATAATCCTACTATGTTTGTTAATGTTGATGGTGAAGCGGTTTTGACAACTCCTGTTACAATGAAATATCATGAAGATCAAATAACTGTACGTGGATCATCTTCAATCCCTAATCAGTGATTCGATAGAGTGGCGCCGAGAGAGGGATTTGAACCCCCGAGTCCTATGGACAGTGGATTTCAAATCCACCGCAATACCGGGCTATGCGATCTCGGCCGCGTTCTATCGAATCACTCATTAGACATGAACTTTACAATACTTAGTTGTAGTATCCCGGTCTACACCACTCTGGTAATCCAGTAGTGGCTTCTGGATGTGTTAATCCGATGAATAATATCATGACTATAATGAAAAATGAAGGGAATAGTGCTGTCAGAGTAAGGATTTTTGAATCTTCATCCCCCCATAAATGCATGAAAATAGCTGCAATCATTATGAATTTAGGTATACCAATACCAACCAAGATCATTAAAGTTAATTTTTTCTCCGTATAACTCCAACCAGTTGCTTCAGGCGATAAATCCAAACCTACCGCTGCAACTTCAATTAAAGTTAAAATCATTAATCCAAAGAAATTCATCCAGTATGGGTCTCGTCCCATTATTGTGTAATGTGCCATTTTTTTTTCACCTCAATATAGATAGAAGAATGGGAATACCAATACCCAAACTAAGTCGACAAAGTGCCAGTATAGGCCAAAGTATTCGATTGAAACAGCATTCTTTGGAGTATATCCACCAGTCCATGCTTTGAATGTCATATAGGTTAATCCAATTATTCCTCCTAAGACGTGAACTCCGTGTGTTCCAGTAGTCACGTAGAAAGTAGACGCACTGACGCTGATGTCTGCCAGCATAGTTGCCCCTGTTGCTTCATCTACCCAATCATGGTGATGATAATGATCAGCATTAATCAGGTAACCTTCAGAGTATAGTGAATGAATATGGTGCTCATGTATCCCTAGGATTTCAATTTCAGGCACATAAAAACCAATAAACCATTCAGTCATTTTCAGTATAAGGAATATTATAGCAAGAACCCATGTGCTTCCAAGATATCGGAAAACTCTTTTTCTACGAACTTCTTCATCTACAGTTCCTAATGGTTTCTTAGCCCAACGAAGTGCCTGAACAATTGTGAATGATGAAATAATTAGGGCGAACGTATTGATCGCTCCTGGTGCAATATGCCACATACTTGATGCAATTAAATGGCTTGCTGGCTCAAAGCATATTAGTGCTTCACCGGCTTCTAAAGTATATCCTTGAGATACCCAATCTCCTCTCTCGAAAACGGTTTGACAGTTTTCGATTCCTGTACGGTATCTAATATATGTACTGAATAGCGATGTAAATACCATCATTTCTGACATTAAGAATACCCATATTGCAACTTTACGAATTTGAATATTTTTGAATGGTGTACCTGTTGCTATTGGTTCATATGTACCATCGAAAGACATATCCTGTCTCCACCAAACTATTAATCCAACTAATGAAACTAGAAGTCCAACGAAAACTAGTGGTACATAACTTGCGTCAAATACGCCATTCGTAAACGCTGCAGCAAGCATGAACAAGAATATTCCAAATCCTATGCTCATAATCAAAGGTGCCCATGAATTGTGTGGAGCGCCATGGCTCCAATCGTGTGGCCCCCAAGCACTTGGGTGATGATGTTCATCGTGTTCGCTCAATTTTCCACCTCCTCTTTATCTGCAACCATGAGTTTATTGAACCATGTTCCAACTCTACTTGGTTCATTGGCTATGTGCTCATTAGCATCAGTAAGGGTAGGTAAGTCATGCCATTCACCATTTTCAAATCGCCCGAAAGATGGAGTAGGTGGTGGTGAAGAGGTCATCCATTCAAAGCTCCAGCCTCCCCATGGATCTGCAGGTGCTTTTTTCCCTCTTACTAGTGATATAATTATATTAGCTATCATAATCAAGTTGCTGAAGAAAAACAATATTGCGCAGACTGTGATGAACATATTCCATCCTGCAGCTTCTGGAGGTAGTGCTCCAATAACTGCTTCAGTAATTACTTCTCCATCAACTCCTCTGACTTCATCTACTGAAATGAAGTAGGTATGATGGCGGCGAGCCATTCCCCATACTCCAAGTCTATGCATAGGCCAGAATATACCATTGTATGTTATGAATGCCGTCAGGAAATGTAAAACTCCTAGTCTCTCATCTAACATTCTTCCAGTCATCTTGGGGAACCAGTAGTAAACTCCACAAAATAATCCGAAAACAGTACCTCCAACTAATACATAGTGAAAGTGAGCGACCACGAAATATGATTCATGGAAATGTAAATCCATAGCCATGGAAGGGAAGAACATCCCGGAAATACCACCGAGTGTAAACGTCACTAGGAACCCAAGTGCCCAGAGTGTGTGTGTTCTGTAAACTAATGATCCACCATTCATTGTCATGAGCCAATTAAAGATCTTGATACCCGTAGGTACTGCTACTAACATCGTAGTTAACATAGTGACGAACCTTAATGTTGGATCCATACCGCTCGTAAACATATGGTGACCATATACAATAAATGATACAACTCCTATCCCTGCCATTGCGTAAACCATTGAACGATATCCGAACACTGAACGTCTAGCACTTGTTGCGATTACTTCTGATATAATTCCGAATGCAGGTACAATCACAACGTAAACTTCAGGATGTCCAAAGTACCAGAACAAGTGACTCCAAAGTAGAGGGTCCCCTCCCGATGCGGCATCATAGAATGCTGTCCCAATCACCCTATCCAGGTAAACTTGAATCAATCCTACTCCAAATGCAGGAATAGAAAGGAAGAGCATTAGATTAGCTACAAGAATCGACCATGTGAACAGAGGCATTTGCATCCAACCCATTCCTGGAGCTCTCATAACTGCGATAGTTGTTATGAAATTTATTCCAGTCAGTGTAGATGATGCAACAAGTAATATTTGCCCTGCAACCCACATGGTAGTACCAACATGGGCAGTTTCGCTAACAATATATGGGGCATATCCTGTCCATCCAGTGTCTGCTCCAGTGCCTGAAAATACTCCCGTGAAAATTAAAACTGCACCAACTGGTTGTAACCAGAAACTCATCGCATTCAATCTTGGTAGGGCGAGGTCAGGAGCACCAATCTGCAACGGGACAATCCAATTTGCAGCACCATTAATGAGAGGCATTGCTGCTAAAAATATCATTGTAGTTCCGTGTAGTGTGAAGAATTGGTTGTATTGATCTTGAGTTAGGAAATCATTTCCAGGTACCATTAATTGAATTCTAATTAATATAGCCATAATTCCTCCAATACCAAGGAAAAAGAACCCTGCTAAGAAGTACAGTGTCCCAACTCTCTTGTGATCAGTTGTAGTCAACCATCCGGCTACCCATGGTGCAAAGTTTTCCCAATCAAATGAATCAGGATTATTTTGATAGAATATGAAAGTTAATACAATTAATAATAATACAAAGCTAACTATAATTAAAGTTGTTAATACTGTATATGGATTTGCTTGCTCTAATACAACAACTGGTGAAGATATCTGAATGCTTAGTCTATTCCATTCGTCCCCACTAGTACCTCCCTCTGGACTCCCTGCATTTCCATTAACTGAGTTAGTGTGGAGAATGAACTCGACATTTCTGTCATTTGCAGGAGCCGTCCATTCTACAGTCCAAGCAGTTTGATCATTACCTGCATCTGTATGTGAGACCTCGTTTGGATTCCATGATTGTACAGATGCATCGCTAGGACTAACTGTCCCATCGCTAACCCATAGGTTAAATCCGCCTTGATTAATGTTTGAAGGATCTGCAGGTCCTCCTGAGAAACCTATATTCAAAATATATACTTCTGAGTAGTTGTATGTTTCCGGCAATCCTTCTAAGGTTGGAACTACTGAATCACTTGGTACAGCACCATGACAGTTGCATCCTAAATCTTTCACTCCGGCTACACCAGTTGGTAACGATGTAGCAGATGGTACTGCAATCATCCCTATTAGAAGTACAACAAAAATTACTAAAGTTCTCGTAGCTATTTTTTCTCTATTCATTCATTATCCCCCCTTAGCTATGTACTGATACAACTGCAGCCATTAATGAATGTGAATCTCCACAGTACTCCGTACAAAGAACCAATGATTCACTAACTTCCGTCATAGGAAGCCACATTGTTGTTTTCTGACCTTGTAAAACATCTTCTTTTGTGCTTAATTGTAAGAACCAAGGTGAATGTGTAACATCTTCAGATTCCATGACTAGCAAATATGTTTCTCCTGCTTTTAGATTGATTACAGGTTGCATCCCATAACCTTCTATCATCTGACTAGAAACTGCACATAAATCAGCACTTAAATTAAAATCTCGTTGAGTCCATTCTTCACCTAGATCTGGGTCACAGTCGAAAGACCAGAACCATTGTTGGCCAGTTATTTCAATGACATGATAACATTCAGAGTTGACAAATCCGGTATCTGCATAAAATATATTTGCAGAAGATTCACCTTCTAAACATTCATCGCCACGAGCATCTGATCCTGGTTCTGCCCATACGTGATCCAATGGAGCCCATGAGATATATGTCAAATATATAATTAATATAAATGGCAAAACAGTCCAAGCGACTTCTAATCTCAAATCATCATTGTGTTTTGGGAAAACGCCTACTTTTATTTCATCAACATTTGGTGTATTTTCACCATCAACTGATCGGTATGAAAAAGAGTGATGATACAGCCATCCGAAGGTAAAACCCCCTACTAACAAAGACCAAAGAATATACTCGTCCCAAAGTATGTCGAAGAGAGGGGATGTCACAGCCATGGTAATCTCGTTTCGCTGCGAGTGAAACATACTCATAAGTTTCGCGGATAGTCGACCTTGGTAACCACTTAGAGGCAGCCATTAGAATAACTTCTAAACTAGCCTTAACAAGATTATAATTAGATGTCACAGAGGTGGTTGGAAGATTCCGGAGATGACAGTCTAATCTTGATACATATTCAGCCGAATTCAAGCCGTAATCAAGTATTAGGCGTAGGTAAATGGAGAGGCCGTCTTAAGTTATCAATAATGTCTCCTCCTATCTCGGGTAAAGCGAATTCTGAACTATTAGAATTATTATCTTCTTGGCTATCGATCAATAAGAGTGATGTTTCGATTGAAAAAGGTCACAAGAGCCGCAAGAAATCTATTCGTATAAAGAATCTTAAATCTGAACAAATATTATCTTTAATTGGTGAATGAATATGTCTACAAAAGAATTTCCTAATACTGGTGAGGAGCGATTTATAATTGTTGCAAAAGCGATTAAAGAGTCAATTATTCGTAATCGTGAGATTGAACGAGGAGGTTCAGATTGTCCAGTACTTGTTGAAGGAATAAAAGATGTAAAGTGTCTGCGAGAGCTTGGTTTTTCAGGACGTATCGAGACAATCAATAGAGGTTGGGATCAATCTAGAATGATTGCATACTTGTACGAAGAATTTGGTTCTGATTTGGCAATTGATGGTTTACCTAAAATAATATTATTAATGGATTGGGACAGAACTGGAGATAATCTCCAAAAATCCCTTACAGGACGTTTAGAATCTATGGATATTAGGATAGATGACAGGCTTCGTTTGGTGTTATCTAAACAACTTAAATCCGAATGCCGCACTGTGGAGTCAATTAGCTCATATACAGGATTTTTCCAACAGATTATCTCTGAGTTATAATTTATTTATTCAGGCAATGATGCAGTCTTTTCTTTCACAGTGTTCAAAACAAGATGTGTGATTGATCTTTCAACCCCATCTATCGATAATACATTTTTAGACAAGTCATCTAAATCCTTCCTATTTTTTGCCCTAGCTAGAATCATAGAATCAAAATCCCCTGTCACGTCATATACTCCGTAGACTCTAGAGTCTTTTGCAATTTTTTCCTGGATTTCAATAAGCCTTCCTTTCTGAATCCTTAGACCAATTACTACATTCAATTCCCATCCGATGTGATCAGGATTAAGAATGACTGAATATCCTTCAATAATTCCCTTCTTCTCCATTTTCTTAACTCTATTCGAAACAGTCCCGAGTGAAACATCGACTAGTTCTGAGATTTTTCTTAGTGAGGTTCTGGCATCCTTCCCTAGTACTCTAATTATTTTCCGGTCTATATCATCTAACAAATATTCACCCTAGATATTCCTCTAATAGTAAGGTTATTGAACATATGCTCTCGAATCCGCCTATATTTTATACAAATGTATAGATTTCATTCTTCCTCATCTAAAATAATAGGAAGATCCCTCTGAGCTCTTAAAATTCTTCTTTCTTGTTCAGAAATCATTAGTGATACTCGCCCCCCAATCCAAACTGGCAAACAAATATCATGATTCTCTTCAAATAATATATGACCTCCTCTTATTTGATCGAGTTCGAGACTTATTTCATATGCCGGAGGTTCTTTACCAGAAAGTAATTCATTAATTACCTGCGTGTTTACTTCAGATTTACCTAAGTTTATGTCATGAATAATTTTTGGAGCAGCTCTGCCAACAATTCTTTCGATTTGATTTTTCTCTAGCTTTATAGTCAATAATCCTAGATGTATTACTCTCAAAGGCCTCCATCGATTTCCAGGAATGAAAGTCCTCCCACTTCTTTTACTTCTATCTGATTGCCAAATTTCCTTAGCCTCGGGGGTCGACCATAGTAAGTTTTTACCTCTTATCCATAAATTGTTTTCTTCCCACCCTAAGCCTTCTTTTATCATCTTAGTAATTTCGGAATTGATTGGTTGTGGGAAATTAATTTCATCTGGTTTGATATTCTCAGGTTTAAGAATTCGATCAACTTCTATCTCTTTTTCTTGATATTTTGAAGATTTATGCAATGCTGCAATAAAGAAACCCCCAGCATCAACATCATCATTCCAAATTCGTAAACAATTAGTTAGTTGATTTTTTATTTCTTTATCTACAGGTGATAACATTGATTGTTCCATTTCTATATTTTCACATACATCGCCTTTATCATTCAAATTAGGCCACTCTACAAATCCCTTTTTGCTAGGTATTTTAGGTATTAATTTAGAAGTAGGAATTACAGATATATAATCGAAATTTCTTAAAATTTCTGCAATGACCGCTTCATTTTCAATCGGATCTAGTGAACATGTTGAGTAAACTATCTTGCCTCCTGGCTTAGTGAGAGTTATTGCTCTAGTTAGTAATTCGAGTTGTAATTTATGAAGCGTACGTCCGCCTGATGGCAGCCATTTATTCCATACATCAGGATTCTTTCTTGTAGTAGCAGAGCCTGTACAAGGAGCATCGACCAGAATCTTATCAAAGCCTGTTTGAGGGACTTTCGGTATAAATCGTCCATCATGATGCACTATGATTGGTGTAATAGAGCCATGACGTTTTGTATTAGCTACTAATGTATTAATTCTACTATTTACAACTTCATTAGCCATCACAATTCCTCTTCCATCTAGATGTTCAGCAATTTGTGTTGTTTTAGAGCCTGGACTAGCACACATATCAAGAACTAATTCTCCTGGTTGTGCATCCAAAGCGATGGCTGGAATCATGGATACTGCTTCTTGACGCGTTAATCGACCTGTATCATGTAGTGCGGATAATATTATTTTCACATCACCTTCTGCTTTACCTCTCTCGAAAGGTAGAGTCCATGCACTACCCACTCCAGTAAACCATTCGATTTTCTGTGCACCGTTTTCTTCAAGCCAATTTTCAACCCAATCCTTATCTTCTCTCAGCGGATTTACTCTAACAGTTTCAGACAATCTTTCTATCGAATGTTTCAGCCATTTCTCAGAATCGGTTCTCCAGTTGCCAACTGCATTGAATAGAACGCTCTCAGAAGCAATGGTTTCCCATGAACGCTCATCTAAACTCATATCTTCACGGTCGGCCTACTACCCATGAACCAAACGGAAGGACATTATTGATGAATTAAATCTCGGTAATCTTCTTTATCATACAAAAACTAACTTTTAGATATTTGATTTCCATAAATGGTTATACCTTCCAACAAACCCTCAAGGGTTGCGGTAGTTTCCGCATTTGGGATGCACATGACGAGATTAAGGCGACGTATAGCGAAAGAAACTGAAGATCCAACTCGAACTGATAAAGGCGGGGCTTCAAGAAAACTTGCGGAATTAATGAAAAGAGCAAGGACAAATGGTTCTAAACAAGGACCATTAGTTCCTGTTGAAGCTTTGATTAATGTTGAAAAAGATGAATGGGTATGGCAGGTTGTAGACAAGAGAGTTCTTGATGCACTTAGTCATCGTTTAATATTCCAATCAGATAATGGGTCTCGCCGAGAAATTTTGATGACCATGGGCCTCGAAACTGCAATGGACGCAGCATCTTGTATTGTAGAGCTTGATGGTGGCTGTGTTTTGATTGAAACATTAGACCCTTGATTCAGATAAATACGGGTATTTTTGTTGTATTTCTTCGAATCCACTGATTCGCGGCGTTGAAATACTCAATGTAGGTCGGGCAGACAATGGCTAAGGACAAGAAGGGTAGTGGAATTCAGCAAGCAGCTGGTTTAATTCGTTACTTCGACGAAGAGTCTGAAGATGCGATTCAGATTTCAAGAGGTACAATATACTTCATTTGTATCACATTTTCAGTGACCATATACATAGCCAACCATGGTGTTATTCATTGGTTAGCTGACATGTTTGGACTTTGATTTATTCAGATTCTGTTAGATCTACAAATTCAATCTCATCTTCTAATAAATCAGATGCTCTGATTTCACTTTCATTACTTTGAAGTTTAATATTTTCAACTCTTGCAATCATAGATTCTAATTCGGAAGATCTGACTTCAGTATCTGGTTTTGCTTCGATTAAAGCAGTAACAGCTCTACCTAATGCTCTCTCTACTGCAGGCGCATTTCTATCAAGAAGTGCTGCTCTAGCATCTCCAATAGCAAATTTTGCTGCTTCTAAAATATTCTCAATTTCTTTATCTGTGCCAATCAGAGGCTTAATAGATTCTTCAACTATTTTTATTTCTTCTTCCATTTCATCACGTGCATATTTAGCTAAATCTTCCCAGCACTTACCATGCTCCGTTATTGATGCATTAGTTTCATTTTCAAACTTTTTGATTCTACTTGCTTCCCATGGATTTCTACCTAGTGACGCCATAATGTCGTGTACACATCTTGCCCTCAGCGATAGTGGGCCTGTTAATTCAATTTCATTGTAAAAACATTTAGAGAATAGGCCGAATCCCCAGTATGATTTACTTGTTATCTTCATTCCTAGTTCCCCTGCTGATGAACTTAATGTCCACTTCTGTTCATCATATTCTTGTTTGTAGATGAACTTAGGCGGATCATGAGGTCCCAGGGATCGAAGAGATACATTAGCAATATCTCCAAGAAATACATTATTTTTCTTATTATTCCAGTTCATTGTTCGAAGAAACCCTTCATTATCTCTCACCATCTTTGGTTCTCCAGAAATTACTTGAGCATACAGTAAACTACTATTTGGGTCACAACCAATAGGTTTCCTCTGACCTGAATCCTCTTCCACGATTATCCGTAGTAATACCTGAACATCAAGTCGACTGATAAATGTGTGAAATTTTGCACGTAAATAATTTAGTCTATTATTTGCGGATTTACTTGTATCTGTTCAGAAGCAATATTTTCTTCAGATTCTAATTCTGCTATACTTGGAGATGATTGTGCTCGATGATATATCTCCCTCAGTGTTTGGTCACCTATCTCTAGATATACTCTCGTAGTTGAAATGTTAGCATGACCTAAAAGTCTCTGTATTGTTACTAAATCAGCGCCTCTTTCCAATAACCCTGTAGCAAAAGAATGTCTTAGTACATGAGGACTTAGTCTTGTTCTGGGTATGTCAGAAGCATCAGCAATACGATCTAGTAATTTCTGTACTGAGCGTGGATTTAACCTCCTACTCCTACTTGAAAAGAATAGTGATCTTTGATCATCCTTTCTAATACAGGACTTCAGTCTTGCATTTCTTATTGGTTCCCAAGCCTCGAGTGCATTTGATGTAGCATTCGTGAAAAGAACGGTGCGATCTTTTTCTCCTTTTCCGCCAATTACTAGAGCAGATAAATCATCTAAATCAACATCGTCCAAATCCAAATTACAGATTTCGGAGCATCTTAATCCTGTATCTAATATCATTGTAATTATTGGAAATGCTATTGGGTCTTCTGATCTAGTAGCAGCCAATCTTACTTTTTTCAAGTCACTTTTACCCAAAGTTCGTGGTAGCGACCTTGATCTAGCGGGCCTTTGAATCCATTCTGGAATTGTGTATCCTAACCATTTGAGGATATGCGTTATTGCTGCAATTCTCGCATTAATAGTCGCTGGACGCAAATTTCCTATTGTGTTTAACCATGAATCTATTCTTCCATTATTAGGATTAATTCTTGTAAATAATTCTGATACTCTGAGTTCTTTGATTATATCCCATGATTCATTTTTCTCATCCGGTAATGATGTAACTGTGAATGTCTTAGCAGCTACAATATATGCTCTGATTGTATGTTCACTTTTCTTTTCAGTTCTTAGCTGTTGTAGCCAACAATCAAACCAAGGTAGTAATGCTAATCTTTGTAGGCGTTGAGGTAGATTTTTGGTATGAATTAATAACTCAGTACTATTCAAATATGATTCATCATTGAGGCTTTTTACACCCTGTGAATTCTCTATTTTTTCATTCTGTTTAGTCAATTCCCTCGCCTCATCGTCGCGAACGACGCGCATCCCATGTCCGTAAAGACAAACCCAAGATTCCCTGATTGGACTTGAATGCTTCTCTTGTTCTCTCCAATGAAATGACTTTTCTATTGCAATCGATAAAATGCCGATTCGAAGAATTAGTATTCAGAAACCTTGCTACTATCATCTGAACGAATATTTTGATCTCCTGATATTGACTTATTATTTTCTTGCCCTAAAACTCTTAGCAAATCATTCAGTCTTTCTGATACTGCTGCAGCAACATTTTCCCCTGAAGCTTTTTCAATACCTTCTAAACCTGGACTTGAATTTACCTCTAAAACAAGAGCCCCTCTTTCCGATTCTAGTAAATCTACTCCTGCGATTTCCAATCCTAAAATACGAGCTGCTTCGATGGCTATTTTTTTGAATTCAGGGCTTATATCTACTTTTTCGACAGTTCCTCCTAAATGAAAATTTGAACGAAATTCATCTCCAATAGAACTTCTACGCATGCATGCTACTACATTTCCACCAACTACCAAAACTCGAATATCTTTTCCATGAGATTCTTCTATATATTCTTGAACTAAAGGTCTCATTCCTCTTTCTAGCATCTGATAAACTAATTGACGAGCATGTTGATCTGTATGTGCTAAGAAAACCCCTGAACCGTGTGTTCCTTCTGTTGATTTCACTACACAAGGAGTCCCTCCTACTCTATCGATTGCTCTATTTGTATCTTCCCAAGACACTACCTGAGCAGTAATTGGGACTGGGATATTTCCTGCTGACATCATTTGAAACGCAATTAATTTGTCTCTACTTCTTGTTATTCCATCACTAGAATTCATGATAATAATCCCCATTCTTTCGAATTGCCTTACTATAGACACGCCTCTTCTTGTAACAGAATATCCGATTCTTGGAATTATTGCTTCACAATCAACTTGCCATCCTTTATGGAAAATTTTTCCTTCATTCTCATCAACTACAACTGTTAGTGCAAGGGGATCTAGAATTCTAACTGCCCATCCTGCCTTTTCGGCTTCCTCGGCTAGACGTTTCGTAGAGTATAGTTGCGGCCCGCGAGATAGAATAACTAATCGAGGGTCCATAATTTGCCGCGGACATAGATACTTTTTGAGTTCTTTGGCTCCGTAAATAGTATTTTTGTCTACTACTAGCGGTTCTGGAACACAGAAGAAGGAAGGTATTGAAAGACTCGTCTATTGGACTAGGCCTGTTAACTATGGCAGACGGCGAGTCCTTTAGCTTCACTTCATTATCTAAAATGAAGGTTTCTGAGTTAAGGGAGATATGTAAAAAGGAGCAATTATTAATCTCTGGAAACAAGGCAGATTTAATATTTAGAATCCTAGAAAGTATATCCTCTTCTCCGAATAATGAAGAATTATTCCTTGATGAAGAAAATGTTGAGACCGCAGAAGTCGCAACTTCGGTTGTTGAAACCAAAGGCAAGGTTCGTTCTTCTAGAGAAATTGATGATGCAATAAATCGTCTAATATCACGTGTAGATGATAAAGATAGTCTGATTGTAGATCCTGAGCCTGAAGAACCAATTTCTAACGATGAAATTATGGACGCCGAGATATTTGATGCAGAAATCATTGAAGAAGTTCATGAGCCAATCGATGAAGTATCGAATAATGATGTTGAACCCTCTTTAATTCTTGATGAAAAAGATCCTTGGTCGGATGACGTTATGGATGAAAAGACAGTAGAACCTATGAGTTCGACAGAGTCTTCCGAGCAACCGTCATTTACCATTACTATACCTTCAGCGGATATTTTCAAGAAATATTGGCAACAAATATCTGCTGTATTCGTAGTCATTCTATTAGTTGGGGCTGGTGTAGTTTATTTCCTCTCTGCAGATTCATCATTTCAAGCGAGACCTATAAATTATGGAGATTCGATGACATTTACTTTGAGTAATGGAGAGATTATTTTGGATGGTGATGAAATGGTTTCTATACTAAGAGATCAATTACCTGAGACTGCTATTCAAGACGCATGTAATCGATTAACAGTTGGCATTGCAGGTACTGGATCGATTGCAATAATTGAAGGTGATGATTCACAAGTAACTCATCCTATAGATAGGCAGTCTTCGAATCCTGATTTTTATGGTACTATCGATGCTAAAGATGCCTATGGGCGTTCGCACCTGACAGTCCAGCAGCAAATTACACATGACCTTAATGTCGATTTAGAGGGTAAAACTTGGAAAGACACTAATGTCTGTGGAAATCTAGGATGGTCATTATCGGGGAATGACCTTTCAATGACTACTAATATTTATGATGAGTTATCTGAAAGTAGCCTTTTAAGATCTGAATCTATAATCTCTTTTACTGATGTTGAGGGGGATACAACAAATGCAAATATCGTTACTTTTGGTGCTGATGGATTTGGCAATTTAGATGGTATAGCTCCAATTTTGACATTTCCGCTATCTCCTATTGGCTTACATGAATTCTTTGGAAGCATTAAGTTAGAATCAGGGATGACTTCTGAGTCTATTTCAGATTGGAATAAGGATTGGCAATGGGAAGTTGGTCCTGAACAGAACAATGCCGAACATGGTCTTGTTTATCCGATTAAAATTGTTCATACAGAAATTGAAAGATGTCTTGGTCGAATGCATATTGATATTTTAGTTAAGAATGGAGTCCCTTGGGCTGTTGAACAACAAGTTGATGTTTTGATAGATAAAAATCAGAATAAACCCGATTGTAGTTTCTTTGAAAGTACAGCTACGGATGCAGCACTTCCAGAAGGTTCCTTGGTCATTAAAATGAAAATGAGCCGAATATCGTCGGATTTAGGTTCTAAATCGATACCTTGGGGCTCAGTCTATGCGGGTAGGCCTGGTCCTGGTGAAGATAAATTAAGTACAAATGCCAAGAAAGATTGGTCTACTGCTATGTGGGATGAATCAGAAATTAGGACTTTCAGTATCGAAGATGCGTTAAATTGTCTACGTACTAATTATTCTAGTAGAGATATTTCTGTTGCGATTGATAGTGATGGATATATTTGGCAGGGGATATATGGGGGGCATGGTGATGAGAATTTGGAAGAATGGAATCTATCTTGGGTACGTTCAGATGAAACCTCAGGTTGGGCAATAGTTAGTTTATCTAATAATCAATGTTCTTTTGATGATGAAGGAAGGAATGACGGTGACATTACTTGGAATCAAGAAGCTATTCCATCGACTCATACACTAAAAAACCTAGAAAGTAGAATTCTTGATGTTGATCGTTATCAAGATTTAGCAAGTTCTCTAGGCTCCTCGTCATGGTTTGAGAATACAGATTATGGCTACAGACTTTCAGTTTCAGAAGATAATGATATTTTCTCTTTCCTTCCCGGAGAATTAACTGAAGGTCAGGTTACGATTATTGGTAGTAGAAAGTGGACAGAGTCTAATCGTGAACATAATATCAATTTTGCAATGGATGCTCAAACAGGTAGAATGCTTGCTTGGGCGGAAATCATCGGTTAATCTCAGACACTACTGAATTCAAAGTCTTGGTTGCATATTATAGCGGCACATTCAACTCCCTTCTAAGCGCCGAAGGCGCTTGTATGTCCGTTAATGGTGACGATAATCGACTTCCAAAAGTCGAACAAGTTCCATTGATAATTGACGCGGAATTTACTGAAAATGAAACAATAAACAATCCTTCTGATAATTTTAATGAAGTTAAAACTCAACAAACAAATAGGCCATTAGATTTGCCTTTTTCTACCCCTACTCCAGATGGTAGAGCCAGAATCGTCACTGTAATAAATCAGAAGGGTGGTGTTGGAAAAACAACGACAGTCATTAATATTAGTTCTCAACTTGCTTTACGTGGACATAGAGTATTGGTCGTAGATGCTGATTCTCAGGGTAATTGTGCTACTGGTTTAGGGGTCGATAAAAGTAAGGTTAAACATACTACTAGAGATCTTATATTATCCCCTGAAACAGCTGTAAGTGCTCGTCACGCAACAGCAGTTGATGGCTTACATATGATTGTTGGAGACCGTAGTTTGGTTGGTTTAGAGCAAGAAATGTTACGGCAGTTAGGTAGAGAAAGAAGATTAGCTGAGGCTTTAGAACCATTATTGCCACATTATGATATTGTTATAATCGATACACCTCCATCATTAGGTTTAGTGACAATCAATGCTTTAGTTGCTAGTGATGGTGTTCTAATTCCTGTCCAAACCGAATACTTTGCTTTGGAGGGTCTAGCAATGTTAGCAGGGACTATTAGAGAAGTTAGAAATCTACTTAATCCTAGGTTGGGAGTTGATGGTGTTCTGTTAACTATGCATGCCAATACACTTCTAAATAATCAGGTTGCTTCTGAAATTTTAGAACATTTACCCGAGTTCGTAATCCAGCCTGCTATCCGTAGAAATATCAAATTGGCCGAAGCACCTAGTCACGGAGTTCCGATCCATCTCCACGATCCAAATAGTAATGGTGGTCAAGATTATCAGGGTGTCTCTAATTCCTTAGAACAAAGATGGGGACTCATTTAGATGACCTCTAAAGGACTCGGTCGAGGTCTTGAATCTATAGCGGAATTAGCTAAAGATGGTCCTGATCTCTCATCTTATGTTTCCTTAGACCCTAAGCATCCAGTAGACTCTCCAAGAGTAGCAGTTCTTTGGATGATATTTGGAAGTATTTGTTTTGGAACCATGAATGCACTTGTCAAATGGACTTCGCTAAATACAGACGTTTGGATGATTATTTTTGTACGTTCTTTAGTAATCGCAGTAGCGGTGGCAATTTTTGCTAGATATCACAAAACTAGTCTCAAGATGAATGACCCAAAGAAGATGTTTTTACGTTGTTTGGTAGGATTAATTGCAATGACTCTTTATTTTTCTGCTCTATCTTTAATTCCAATAGGTCAAGCAGTAACCTTACAATATACAGCCCCACTATTCGTCGCACTCTTATCTGGTAGTTTAATTAGAGAAAAAGTATCTTCTTCGGTCTTATTTATGCTTATTACTGCATTTATTGGAATTATTTTAATTGTTTCTCCAGACTTAGATAGTATAGATCCAAATGCCTTGTTGGCATTAGGCTCTGGATTTTTTGCGGGTTTAGCATATATTTTTGTTCGCGACTTGAGAAAGACAGATTCTCCCTCTACAGTTGTATTTTGGTTTGCTGCATTTTCAGTTGTAGGTTCAGTAATCCAAGCAGCACCTGGTTTGTCGAGCCTAACTTGGGAAATGATAGCTGCGTTAGTAGGAATTGGTATAGGTGCCGGAGGAGGTCAAGTTGGAATCACAATGGCTTACCACAAAGCAAATGCTGCTTGGGTTAGCGCATTTTCCTATCTCACTGTAATAATTGCAACAATGTATGGCATAATTTTGTTTGATGAAATATTAACAAGTAAAATAATTATTGGAGGATTATTAATCATAGGTTCTGGAGTTGGATTAATTTTCTTTACTCCTTCAACAAATAAATAAAAATCATCAGTCAAACCATTCTGAAATTTCGTCAATATTTTTCCTAGCAATATCGGGAACCTTTGCATTATTCGCTGGATAACCAACAGGCATCAGAAGCATAGCATGTTCATGCCCTGGGCGTCCTAATATTTCTCTAAGGAATTTCATAGGAGATGGCGTATGAGTCAATGTAGTAAGTCCCATATTTTGTATTGCTGCGATAAAAAGCCCTACTGCTATTCCACAGGACTCTTGAGAATAATATGTTGGGCCTAAATCCCCATTTTCACGAGTTCTTTTTGTTTGTCTAAAAATAACAATAATCCATGGGGCATCAGTAATATGCTCTTTGACATAATCTGTGCCCAAAGGTCGTAACAACTCAGCCCATGCTTCTGGCATTCTTTCCGAATAAGTTTTCTTTTCTTCTTCTTCCGCAGCCTTTCGTATTTTTCTTTTCAGATCATTATTTGATATTGCAACGAAAGTCCAAGGCTGTAAATGAGCTCCTGAAGGTGCCGTACCAGCAGTTTTTATTGCAATTTCTATTAATTCCCGCGGGACCTCTTTTTTTGAAAAGTGTCTCGTAGTGCGTCTTTTATTCATTAAATTAAAGAAATCAGATGCTTGATTTGACATGTCTTCTTTTGAAAGTTCGATAAATTCCAAATCAATGAATCCTAACTCTTCCGCGTCATCGGCCATGATTTTGCTCAGTCGCGTCGAGTCATCAAACCTGCTATCCCTATTGCTGCCAAAGTGAGTGTCATAATGAATCCTGGAACGCTGTCAGTATCTTCTTCTGGCCAACACGAGTTATCATTTCCGCCCCAATTATTTCCATCATACCAACAATCAGACCAAATCTTCCAACCAAAGCCTGTTTCAGGAACTCTTGTAGTATTTTCATTAGAATCTACTAAGTCAATTCTCCAGTTCAAATAAGTCGCACCTTCATCGATATCTACTATGCTAATCCAAGTTTTATTGTCATCAGTGGTCATTTCAATCGTTTTTGGAGGATAACAAACTCCTGTGTTAATACAAACTTGTGTAATCCAATTAATATGGCTAATATTTTCAATAGCATCATCTTTGAGAGTTATAGAAATAGTGAAATCAGAATCAGCATAAATAACATTACTCGCGTCTATTGTTAAGATGCTAGTTTCAGAGAGGTCAGTGCCTTCATTTAATCCGCCTTCTGAAGCCACTACATTGAATGCTAGAATCGCAACAATAGCAACTGCGACAAGTTTGTGCATAACTATTCGCAGGGTTTCTTACAAATGAAACCTATTGATTCAAGTTTCTAGTTCCCAAAGTTCATCTCCAACCCAGTGGATTGTATTAATCGCTTTACCTTTCGTCATTTCCGCCATTTCTATTCCGCTCACAACAGCCATACCTATTGCTAATGGTTTACCATGTTGTAAATCTCTAATCCACATTAAATCACCAGCTTTTATGTTTGGATCTGCTTGATGGACCCCTGCCCCCATACAATCCGCACCGTTCATCAAGAAAGGAATGGCTCCATGATCTACAGATGCCCAATATTTCTCAGTACCCCAAGTTAGAATCCCTCTAATTGTAGGGAACCATATTTTTCCTTCCTGCGTACCTATTTGGATTGCAAGAGGTATTTTATCTACAAGAATTAGATCTCTTTCTTGGAAATGACCTTTCTCTAGGAAAGAAGTAGGGAAGTTTAATTCTACACCCATGAGGTCTGAAATTTCAGACATTTCTTTACGTATTTGTTTCCATCTGACGGGGGTTCGCCGACGGAGTCTCTTCTCACTCACAAGTAGTTCTGCGAGGATATCGTCTATCAACTGTACTTAGGTTAAATCGTTAGAAATTCAACCATTATAATACACGATTAAGGTGAAAAATGTCAATTTTCTTGTAATCGTTTATTCCAATCTATTGAAATAAGGGTGGCAAGTCGGCGGGTTTCATGGCAAAGTGGCATGGTATATCTCGACGCAAGCCGACCGGTGGACGCTTGAAGAGACCAAACCGTTATCGAGGCAAGCGCCGAACAGAGATTTCTAGCGAAACTCAATATGCTTTCGTAGGGACTGAGGATGCTTCCAAGAAATACCGAAAGAACGCAGGTTCACAGACTGTTAGAGTTACTTCAGCACACACAGTAAACGTTAACTCAAACGATGGTACTACTACTCGTTCTACAATTTCAAACGTAATCGAGAATGGTGCAAATCTTAACTTCGTTCGTCGTAATATAGTTACTAAAGGAGCAATCATTCAGACAGAACTAGGTAGAGTTAGAGTAACTAGCAGACCTGGTATGGATGGAGTCGTTTCTGGCATTCTTATTGAAGAATGATTCAGTCGAAGCACTCAAGTTAGTCAAATAACGCGGAGTGAGCGATAGCATGACAGCCGACAAGTCAAAGATGATACTTTGGACTAGGTATTTCGATTCCAAACTGTCTCGTAAAGAGGGACGCAGAGTTCCTAGAGAAGCCTCAATTCCTAGTCCTAGTTTAGATGCTATAGTTTGGGCTGCACGTGATGTAGGGCTTTCTAAGATGAAACGCGATATAGAAGCAAGTCATCCGTCTCGTCCTCATTCAAAAGAAGGTCGTTTAATACTCTCTACTCAAGAAGCAATTTCAGTAACTAGGGCAGATTCGAAAGAAGGTATTATGCAAACTATTGGACTTCGACTCCGCCGTCAATTTAAAGAATCTAAAGATGATGACAAATCAGGGAAGAAACAGCCTTTGAAAAAAGGAGATAAACAAATTCGAACCCAAAGAAAATCACTCAAAGGAAATACTAGCGGCCAAAGAAAAAAGAAATTCGGCCGTAAATAATTAAAGTTCTGGAGTCCATCCAAACTTGTCCTCAACACGACCATTCATGATATCTGTTAGAGCAACGAATAGTTCTTGAGTTATTTTCCCAATACCTCCGTTAGAATAATTTGTAATTTTTCCCCCGTGTTCGATTGATCCAATTGGAGATATAACTGCTGCAGTCCCTGCACAAAATGCTTCATCAGCAGTCATCGCAAAATCAATGTCAATTTTTTCTTCGTGTACTTCGTAACCCATTGAACGACCTAATTCGATAATTGACATTCTAGTAATTCCAGGGAGTATTGTCCCTGTAAGTTCTGGAGTATAAATTACATTATCTTTGATACAGAAGAAATTAGCTGCTCCAACCTCTTCTACATATTTATGATTCACAGCATCGAGGTAGATGATTTCGGCGTAACCCTCTGATTTTGCGTTTTGTGATGGCATCATACCAGGAGCATAATTCCCAATTGCCTTGACTCCTCCTGAACCACCAGGAGCAGCTCTATGGTACTCATCAGAAACCTTTAGAGAAATTGGATTCATTCCTCCTTTGAAGTACGGGCCAACGGGTACTGCATAAATTAGGAATGTATACTCTGGTGCTGGAGAAACTCCTAAAACCGCCCCACTTCCAAAAATAAGAGGTCTGATATACAATTCCCCTTTACCATTTGGAGGCAACCAACGAATATTTTCTTCTACAACTTTCTTTACAGAACTAAGAAAAATTTCTTCTGAAACAGGTGGCATACCTAATCTTCTACAACCTTCTGCAGATCTACGTGCATTAAATTCTGGACGGAATAAAAGGACCCTTCCATCTTCTGTACGTCGAGCTTTCATACCCTCGAATAATCCTTGACCATAATTTATTACTCCGGCCGCAGGGGAAATTCGAAGTTCCTGATAGTCTTGCATGACTCCAGATTTCCATTCTTCTCCTTTTTTACAGGTTGACATATACATTCTATCAGTCTCTGTAAAACTAAAAGTTAGGCTATCCCAATCGATGCTCGGTTTAGAATCATCTAACATCATAAAGTCCTCATCAATTGCTTGGGGGAGGGGGCGGCTTTCAACGGTTGTGCTTAATCAAACACAAAATAGCATTAGGAGAACTTCACAAGGGTAGGCATGATACGGCTCAATGATAGGATAGGGTGTGTTCATTGGAATGGAGAGATGAAGCATGTATAATTTCAGGTCGTCATCAAGATTGGCAGAGTGACTCTAAAAAAACGGTAATTGAATTATGGTGTCGTTCTAAATCCGGGCATTCGATATTATTATTGGTTAATGGGTTTCAACCTTATATCGAAATATCTGATCCTATGACAAATAGTGATTCTAAATCGTCTAAACTTTCTTTAGATGAAGTTACTAATGATAGTAATGTATCTGGAGAACCAATCGAGTTAGGTAATAAATTGCATAATGGACAGGAAAGACCTCATTGGAGAATCAATGTAAAATCTAGAGAATATTATAGTTACAATACTTTAATTAAAAAATTATCTAAAGCTGGATGGGATGTCACAAGTTCCGATATTTTTCTTATACACAAGCTGCTTATGGATTTTGATTTAGGGCCGCATATTTCTTTTTCTGGAGAAGTGCTCTGGGCTGGCGACCGTGCACCTGATGAAATACCTAAAACCACTAATTCCAACGAAATAGCAGAAAAAATTAGGAAAATCGGAGGTGCAGGGCTTTATCCTGTTGATTTGATAATGCATTGTGATGTTTCATCTCTCAAAAGGGCGGAACCTTTTCCTACTCCTTTTGTTACTTTTTCTTATGATCTCGAAACAAGTGT
>Ga0114997_10000771_pt1 | contig 26548 bp, 33 predicted proteins | sample ArcticOcean_MG_C_2_FD_87045 | JGI IMG/M metagenome (GOLD analysis project Ga0114997, IMG submission 87045) | Marine microbial communities from western Arctic Ocean - ArcticOcean_MG_CB4_136 | ecosystem: Environmental > Aquatic > Marine > Oceanic | place: Arctic Ocean: Canada Basin | collected... | reverse complement strand
GTGATGGTACGATTACATCTACGGTGAGTGTAAATCAAAATGCTGGGTTTAGTATTGTAAGCTATGAAGGTACTGGAGTAGTAAATTCAACAGTTGGCCATGGTCTTGGTGTAAAACCAGATCTAATTATTATAAAGAATAGAGATGAGGGCTCGGCATTCTGGTCAGTAATTCATAGTGCTATAAGTATGACCTCAATTACTGATGTTAATATTTTGTATTTGCAAAATACTGCTGCAATGGCTGATGACACAAATATTTATGGAGATAATATACCAACTACTACTACATTTGGAGTAGATGATTATCGTGGTGTGAATTATAGTGGGGAGAATCAAATTGCATACTGTTGGCGCGCAGTAGAAGGCTTCTCCAAGTTCGGAAGTTATAAAGGAAATGGAAGTGCAGATGGCGCATTTGTTTATCTTGGGTTTAAACCAGCTTGGTTATTAGTAAAATGTACAACTGGAGATAATTGGCAGCTGGTAGATAACAAAATAAATCCTCATAATTTGGTAGAAACCTTTCTCACCCCTGACTCTACTGCTGCAGCCACTGTGCACGCTAATAATATAAAAGTAGATTTTCTAAGTAATGGTTTTAAATGTAGAGGTACTAATGGTGTTTTTAATGGTTCTACCGTCTTATATGTCTACATGGCCTTTGCAGAAATGCCAATGAAATATGCAACAGCGAGATAATAACAATTATTAAAGTTTATAAATATAACAGTAATTCATTTAACTAAAGGAAGATAACAATGTGGGCACGACTCAATAACGACAACGAAATCGCTCAGTTATATACAAGACCAATTGCTGTAACTTTGGATGCGGTTCAGTATCCAGCGAGTATCTTCTCTCTTTGGACTGCTTCTGAACTTCAAGCATTAAATATTTGGTCAGTATCTATGACCAATAGTCAAGGAAACCAAGAATGGAATAATGTATCTGCTCCTGCTTATGCAGTAACTGAAGACAGCGATGATAATGTAACGGGCGTAACAGGAACTTATACAAATACAGAAAAACCTCTCAAAGATGTATATGCAGTTTCAGTTGCGGATTCCGATGGATTTTCGGATGGTGACAAAGTTGCAAGTTCTGCTACATATAGTTCAGCTGCTAAACAAGGAACAATTATTTCTAAGGGTGCTAATGTCTTAAATGTAGAAATTACAAAAGGATCATGGGCAAATGGGAATACAGTTAGAGGATTCAATTCTGGTGGTACTGCACTTTCCCCCGCAGTTTCAACTACAATCTCCGCTGACTTGACATTACATTCAAGAGGTAGGCAGTGGGATGTTACTCAACAAGTTAAACAAAATCAGGCTGGAAAACTCCAACCTCATGATTGGTATTACATTCGTAAAGCTGATACTGCAGCTGCAGTTCCCTCTGCAGTTCAAACATACAGAGATGGAGTAAGGACAAAGGCTGATAGTTTAGAAACAGCCATTGCAGCGACAACAACTATTGCAGAACTACAGGCTGTAGATCTTGGTGATGGTTGGCCTGATGAAATCTCCTAATCTCCTACAATCCTTTCCATTACTAAATATATGAAAAGGTTTCAAATTATAAGGAGATTTAGATGGCAATCACTACTAATAAACAAACTGTAAACTTGACGATTGATCAAGGATGTACGTTTGAAAAAGTTATAACAGCTAAAAATACTGCTGGTGGAAATGTAACTATTTCTTCTGGAACTTGTGCTGCTAAACTTAGACCATCCCATTACACTTCCAATAATATAATTTCATTTACTTGTGCAGATGCGGGTTCAAATGTAACCATTTCATTAACTGCAACACAAACAGGTGCTATTTCTCCGGGCCAGTATGTCTATGGTGTAGAATATACACAATCTGGTGGAACTATAATAGAAAGAATTGCCGAAGGTGTAGTAACTGTTTCACCATCAGCAACTTATTGAGGATTAAATGACACAACCAACTACAAGAGAAACACTCAAAGATTACGCTAAAAGAAAATTAGGGCATCCAGTAGTAGAATTAAATATTGATGATGACCAGATGGAAGATTGTATAGATGACGCTTTAGAGTATTTTCAAGAATATCATTTTGATGGAACATACCCCACATTTTTAAAACATCAAATCACAGCATCTACTCTCAAAATAACTTCTAATGTTACATTTACAGATGGTGAAGTAATAACAGGTGGAACAACTGGTGTAAAAGCAACAGTACACGAATATCATAGTGCCAATACCACAATACGATATAAAAATCCAACGGTAAAATCTGGTGGTGATGGAAATACATATTATGCAAATACCACAACTACATTTGGAAATGGTGAAACTGTGACAGGTGAAACAAGTGGATTATCAGCAACCACAGCTAGTTCTAGTGCAAATGCTCTTGGAGATTTTGATAATGAGTATATTACAATTTCCGATAATATTATAGGAATTAAAGGAGTAATCCCTTTTTATGAGACTGTTGGTAGTACTACTAATATGTTTTCGGTAAACTATCAATATGCTTTAAATGATTTGTATAGAATGGGAACTGGTGCTCAAATGGGTAATTATGTATTTACTCAACAACATTTATCTATGATTAATAATTTGTTTAATACTATGCCAAGATTTAGATTTAATCGTCATACTGATAGATTATATCTAGATGTTAAGTGGGGTAGTGATTTAACAATAGATCAATTTATTGTTGCAGAGGCGTATATCATTACAGACCCAGCATCCTTTGCAGATGTGTATGGAGATATGTTCCTTAAAAAATATGTCACGGTTCTTTTCAAAAGACAATGGGGCCAAAATTTAATTAAATTTGAAGGTATGCAACTTCCAGGCGGTGTAACTCTCAATGGTAGACAATTATATGATGATGCAATTACAGAAATTGATAAATTAGAAGAACAGATGTCCTTAACGTATGAATTACCATTAGATTTTATGACAGGATAATTAATGGCTACTAATCATTATTTCAATCATTATGGAACAAATACACCAGATCAGCGTTTAATTGAAGATATTATTGTTGAATCAATTAAAGTCTATGGTATTGATGTAAACTATATGCCAAGAACTCTTGTCAATGAGGATAAGATTTTTGGTGAAGACCGAATCTCGCAGTTTAATGATTCGCGGGTCATAGAAATGTATATCAAGAATGTGGATGGTTTTGAAGGTGAAGGTACTTTTGTTTCAAACTTTGGATTGGAAGTCAGAGATCAGATCACACTTACAGTTTCAAGAAGAAGGTGGACACAACTTAGTTTTGAGGATGGTGATAGAGATAAAGAACCTAAAGCTGGCGACCTTATTTATTTTCCTGTGACTGATGGATTGTTTCAAATTATGCACGTTCAAGATACGAACACCTTCTATCAAACTGGTTCTCTTCAAACCTTTGACCTCGTTTGTGAAATCTTTGCTTACTCTGATGAAAAAATTGATACAGGAATTGAAACAATTGATGATATTGAAGTCCAACAATCCTTTGTCCGTACATTTGAATTAGCTTCTAGTCCTGCTGTCTCTGGTACTTTCCAAGTTGGAGAAACAGTTACCGGCGGTACTTCTGCAAAGACAGGAGAAGTTGCAAAGTGGGATTCCACAACAAGATATCTATATCTTATCAATATGACAGGGGTATTTACAGTAGGAGAAATTCTTACTGGTGCAACTAGTTTAGCAACTGGTACTTACGAAACCAAACAAACATCTGATGAAGCTGTTCAGACTTTAGCATCAATTGAAGCAGGAACAACTGATACTGCTACAGGTAATGAAGAATTTGAAAGTGATGCAGACTCTATCCTTGATTTCTCAGAGGGTAATCCGTTTAGTGAAGGGACAAATTACTAATGTTAGGATCTACCTTTTATCATCAAACGATACGAAAATATGTAGCAGCATTCGGAACTCTGTTTAACGACATCAACATAGACCGTAAAAATTCTGCAGGAACTGTTATTGAACGAATCAAAGTTCCTCTTGGATATGGGCCAAAACAGAAGTGGATTTTAGCTCTTCAAGAAACTAGTGCTGATAGAAAAGTAATTGCAACTAGAACTCCAAGAATAGGATTTGCTCTTACAGGTCTATCATATGACTCAGTAAGAAAGCTGAATACATTAGGGAGAAATGCAGCAGCAAATACAGTAGCTGGGACTACTACTCTAATGACTCAATACAATCCTGTTCCTTATAACTTTGATTTTGAATTATTTATTCTAGTGAATAATGCAGAAGATGGAACTCAAATTCTTGAACAGATATTACCATACTTTGCACCACAATTTACAGTCACCATTAACACGATTCCAAGTATGGGAATTAAGACTGATGTACCTATTATCCTCAATTCGGCATCTCAAAGTGATGAATATGAAGGGGATTTAGCAACAAGAAGAACTATTATTTGGACTTTGAGCTTTCTTCTTAAAGGTCAAATTTATCCAGATGTCAAAACAAGTTCGGTTATCAAATCTATTGAAGTCAATTTCCGAATTCCAGGCAGTGATCAATCTGGATTTGAAGTTAATTTTGCTTTGTTAGAAACATCAGACACAGATACTACAGACTACATATTACTAGAAACAGGAAACTACGAAAGAATCGCTACTGAAGATAGTAGTGAAGGTGCATCAGAATCTACAGTTAAGTCAAGATACACCGTTACACCTTCACCTGCGGGAGTTACGGCAAGTGATGATTATGGATTTAGTGAGACTTTTGAGTTTTTTGAACAGGGTAAAAATTATGATATAACAACAGGCACAGATGTATGAGTGTAGTAGGAAATATAGATGACCATCTTGATGAAGTTTTTGGAATTATAGAAAAACCTAAGAAAGAGATGGTTAGGGCAGAACGTATAGTTCCTGCCATAACAAATGATGATAGTGGCTCTCAAGAAATAGATTTTCAATACGCAAGAGAAAATCTTTATAATCTTATAGAACGTGGCCAAGATGGATTAGAAGAACTTCTTGAGATAGCTAAAGCCTCTCAGCACCCACGTGCGTTTGAAGTGGTCGGTCAATTGGTGGATAAACTCACTACCACCAACAAAGAATTACTCAATCTCCATAAATCAAAAAAAGATATAAGATCCGAAAAAAGTGGCCCAACAAGTGTCAATAATAATCTCTTTGTTGGCTCTACAGCAGAATTACAAAAGTTTCTCAAAAAAGAGAAAATTGTTGAGGAAGAGAAATGAGTCAAAATTATTTGGGAAATCCTTCACTAAAAGCAGAAGGGGTTTCTGTAGAGTGGACAGAAGAAAATGTTGAGGAATACCAAAAGTGTATGAAAAGTCCTCAATATTTTATAGAAAATTATGTTCAAATAGTCCATGTAGATAAAGGTCTTGTACCATTTGATATGTATCCGTATCAAAGAAACATGATACAAACCTTTACTGATAACAGATTTGTAATTTGTAAAATGCCAAGACAGACAGGTAAATCTACTACCATTGTCAGTTTTCTTCTCCATTACATTCTATTCAATCAAGATGTCAATTGTGCTATTCTAGCTAACAAACTCTCTACCGCACGAGAACTTCTTTCTAGATTACAGCTTGCATATGAACATTTACCCAAATGGTTACAGCAAGGAGTTACAGTTTGGAATAAAGGTAATATAGAATTAGAAAACGGTTCTAAAATTTTGGCTGCAGCCACATCTTCTTCCGCTGTTCGGGGAAGTTCTTTTAACATCATTTTTCTAGATGAGTTTGCACACGTTCCAAACAATATAGCAGACCAGTTTTTCACTTCAGTTTATCCTACAATTTCTTCTGGTGAAACTACCAAAGTTTTCATCGTATCCACACCATTAGGACTTAATATGTTCTATAAGATGTGGGTTGATGCTGAGGAAGGAAGGAGTAACTATACCCCAATTGATGTTCACTGGCGAGAAGTTCCTGGCCGTGATGAGAGGTGGAAACAAGAGACAGTTAAAAATACTAGTGAGATACAATTTAATCAAGAATTTGAATGTGAGTTTATAGGTTCTACTCTAACTCTTGTAGCTCCATCTAAATTGAGAACTATGTCTTTTCAAAGACCAATAGCATCAAAGAGTGGAATGGATGTATACGAACATCCCAAAAAAGGTGCTACATATTGTATTGTTGCAGACAGTGCTCAAGGTAAAGGTCAGGATTATTCTGCTTTAAGTGTTTTTGATATTTCAGAAATACCATATAAACAAGTAGCTAAATATAGAGATAATACTATTTCCCCAATGTTATATCCGAATGTAATCTATCAAATAGGAAATCAATACAATACAGCTTGGGTTATGGTTGAGGTTAACGATGTAGGTCAACAAGTGGCCGAAACTCTTCATTTTGATTTGGAATATGAGAATATACTTATGTGTTCAATGCATGGTAGAGCTGGTCAAAAAGTTGGGGGTGGATTTGGAAAGAATAATCAACTTGGAATACGAACTAGTAAACAACTCAAGAGAATTGGTTGTGCTGCATTGAAAGAAATGATAGAGACTGATAAACTGATAGTTCCAGATTTTGAAACTATTGCAGAACTAACTACATTTTCCGCTAAACATAACTCATACGAGGCTGAGGAGGGGTCACACGATGATTTAGCTATGACTCTGGTGATTTTCTCTTGGTTAGTTCAACAACAATACTTTAAGGATATGACAGATCTTGATATAAGAAAACAGATGTATAAAGATCAGATGGAAGCCTTAGAACAGGATATGTTACCATTTGGTATCATTGATAGTGGACAAGAAGAAGAATCTTTTACAGACAAAAGTGGTCAGTTATGGGAAGTGGCTGATCCTGCACATCAAAGAAGTTACTTTTAATTCTCACTACTAAATCCAAAATCATCTATAGAATCGGATCTAATTTTTTTTATGTCTTTTATTAATTTTTTAGCATCGGGATGAATCCGCGTGGAATTATATTCTAATCTTGATTCACTTTTAGTACATATAATTAGATGTTCTGGATTAACACAACAATTATTTTGACAGATTTGATGGACTATATATCCAATGGGAATATCCCCTGTATGATGTATATACGAAAATCTATGAGCAGGTATAGACTTTCCTAAATGAGAAAACATTCCATAACCCTGTTGTGTTCTAGAAGCTGTCCAAGACCAACATTTATTAGATTCTTTTTGTATTTTAGATAAAAATCTATCAATAGTTTTCATAATGCTCCTGTTAAACTTATTTATATTTCAGTAAATATTTATAACCTTGAGATTTTCGTTTTTATAAATAATCATAGTAACAATTATACGCAGATAATAACACTTTTTTATAGGAGAAATGAAATGGGTTTTCAAATTTCGCCAGGCGTTAATACTTCTGAAATTGATTTAACTACTGTTGTGCCAGGCATTTCTTCTGTAGATGCTGGGTTTTCAGGTGCTTTTAGATGGGGGCCTATTAATGATGTAACATTAATTGATTCGGAATCCCTTCTAATTGAACGATTTCAAAAACCAGACGCTAACACATATGCTTCGTTTTTTACGGCAGCAAACTTTTTGAACTATTCTAATAAACTACACCTAGTACGTTGTGCAAATACAGCTGGTGCTAAGAATGCAGCATCCACAGCTGGTGGAGCAGTTTTAGTTGCAAATAGTTCAGTATATTATAATACATTAGATGAAGGTGGAGCTTCAGTTTCAGCCGCAAAAGGTAACTTCATGGCCAAATGGGCTGGTGATTTAGGAAACAGTCTTAAAGTTTCCATTTGTGGCCCAACACGAGCCAACCTCGCATCTGGAAATACAGTAGTTGCTTCCAATTCAGATGTTACTTTAACAGGAACAGTAGCCGTTCATGTATCAGATAAGTCCATAACAGGAACTAATACATTATTTGGAACTGAACTTAGAGTTGGAGATGTAATTCAACTTTCTGGTAATACTTTTACTATTGCTACAATATCAAGTAATACTGCTGGAACCGTATCACAAAATCCAGCAACAGGTGCTATTACTGCAACCGCTTGTGTACGATTTAAGAGGTCACCATTTGGTGAACCTTCAAAAAATATGGTAGGAACAGTAGCAATTACTGCAAATAGTAAAGTTATCACAGCAACAATTGCTAGTGGGGAACAAGGTTCTGGTTCTTTCAACAGACAATATACTGTCGGAGACATCGTTAAAATTAATGGTGAAGAAAGAAAAATTGCAGCTGTGACAAATAGTTCTTCAATGACTACTGCTTTGGCCTTTACCAATACAGCAACAGCTCAAACTCATTCCAGAACATGGGAATATGCATCAATTTTTGATAAAGAACCAGTAACAACTCAAGCTTCAGCTGACAAAGGTGCTCTCTATGATGAGATACACGTTATTGTTGTTGATGAAGATGGAGAATGGACAGGCAATCTTAATGAAGGCCTTGAAATTTTTACTGGTCTTTCAGTAGCAAAGGGTGCAAAAAATGAAGATGGTTCTAAAGCATACTATGTAGATGCTCTGAATCGTAGGTCAAAATACATTTGGTGGGCTGACCATACCACAGCTGGTGATGCTTATACCACAGCTGGAGCAGCAGTTTCCGCTTGGGGTGTAGTAGCTGCAGCAGGTGTAGAATTTGCTTCTTCGGCAGCATCAGGATCTATAATTTCAACCACAAGTCTAGGTGGTGGAGTTGATGGAACAGATGTTTCAGATGGAGACAAGATTGCTGGATATCAGAAGTTTAAAAATACAGAAGAAACCGAAATAGGAATTCTTCTGGCAGGACAAGCTTCACAGACAGTCGCACTTGAATGTATTGCAATCGCAGAACTCAGGAAAGATTGTGTAGCTTTTATTTCACCAGAACAGGCCGATGTGGTCAATAATGAAGGGAATGAAGTTGACGCAATTGTAGATTTCAGAACTGGACTTGGAACTACATCTTATGCAGTTCTTGATAGTGGATATAAATATCAATATGACCGATACAATGATGTATATCGTTACATTCCATTGAATGGTGATATGGGTGGTATTACAGCTGCTACAGAAGCTAACAGAGATGCTTGGTTCTCTCCCGCGGGTTTTACAAGGGGAGCAGTACGAAATGTAATTAAATTACCTTTCAATCCAAGACAAACTGAAAGAGACACATTATATAAAAATAATATCAATCCTGTTGTCACATTTATGGGTGAAGGTACTATTTTATTTGGTGATAAAACTCTTTTGGCTAAACCAAGTGCATTTGATAGAATCAATATTAGAAGGTTGTTCATTATTCTTGAAAAAGCAATTTCAAGATTTGCAAGAGCCTCACTATTTGAATTCAATGATGCGTTCACACGAGCTCAGTTTGTAGGATCAGTATCACCTTTCTTGAGAAATGTTCAAGGAAGAGATGGTATTACAGACTTTACTGTTGTTTGTGATGATAGCAACAATACATCTGATGTTATTGATAGAAATGAATTTATCGGTGATATCTACGTTAAACCAAATCGTGCAATTAACTTCATTCAGTTAAATTTTGTAGCTGTAAGAAGTGGAGTTGACTTTTCGGAAATTACAGGATAGTATATAAATACTTATATACTTTTTACAGATGGGGGAAGACGATGGCATGCGAAGGCAGCACTTGTAAAACAAACTTCCCCATCACATCTTTAATTTTAGCCATCGGCGGAGAATAAAAATATGTCATTTTCAATATCTGATTTTAGAAGTAAAGGTTTGGCTGATGGTGGTGCAAGACCTAATTTATTTCAAGCATCTATAGACGGAGCTCCTGGCTTTCCAAAGAGTGATGTGGTTGGTGGATTTGCATTTTCTTGTAAGATCGCTACAATACCAGCATCTACAGTAGCAGCCTTTGATGTTCCTTATTTTGGACGACAAGTTAAGGTTGTTGGTAATAGAACTTTTGATAATCTTTCAGTTACAATAATTAATGATGAAGGTATGGTACTTAGAACTGCTTTTGAAAAATGGATGGCTGACATGAATAGTCATCAAGGAAATAAACAGATTTTATTAACATCTGGAGCTAGTGTTACTATACAACATTATGCTAAGAGTGGAAGTGCACTTGACAAGCCTTGGATATTTCAGGAAGTTTTTCCTGTTTCATTGGGTGAAATTGGTCTTGATTGGGGTTCTAATGATACGATTGAAGAATATCCAGTTGAATTCGCGTATGATTATTGGGAACATGGAACAAATACTGGTTGATAAATACAAGTAGAACAAGTTTCCACCACTAGGGGCATGGGGGCTTCTCAAGTCCCTAACACCTTCTAGGAGTTTATGAATGGCTATTGAATTATTTGGTTTTACTATAGGAAGAGCTCAAAAAGAAAAGGAAGCACAAGAAAAAGTTTCCTTCACTCTTCCGCAACATGATGATGGTGCTCTTGATATTGCAGGGACTCCTGGCGGAGCATATGGCACTTACCTTGACATGGAGGGTGCCGCGAAGAATGAGATGGATCTCATTAATCGGTATCGTCAAATGTCACTCTATCCCGAAGCAGAATTAGCAATTGATGATATAGTCAATGAAGCCATTGTTGCTGATCGCGAAGAATCTCCTGTCAGTATTAATCTAGAAAATATTAATCTATCACCAGACATCAAAGATAAGATTTCAGAAAATTTTCAGGATATAGTAAAGCTTCTTAGATTTAGAGATACTGGATACGACACATTTAAAAAATGGTATGTTGATGGTAGATTATATTATCATATTATCATTGACCAAGAAAATCCAAAAAAAGGAATACTTGAATTAAGACCTATTGATTCTATGAAAATCAAAAAGGTTAGACAAGTATTACCACCTAAAGACCCTTCACAACCAACCATGATGCCTAGAACCGAAGAGTATTTCGCTTTCAATGAAGGTGGAATGGATGGATTAAAGGGTGGTGAAATAGTTCGTATAGCACCAGATTCTATTGCATATTGTCACTCAGGATTATTGAATGAAGACAAGAGAATGGTTCTTTCATATCTTCACAAAGCAATCAAACCCCTCAATCAACTCCGAATGATAGAAGATGCGGTCGTTATTTACCGAATTTCAAGAGCTCCAGAACGTAGAATCTTTTATATTGATGTTGGTAACCTTCCAAAAGTTAAAGCTGAACAATATCTTCGTGATATCATGACCCGCTATAAGAACAAGATGGTCTATGACGCTGATACTGGTGAGTTGAGAGATGACCGAAAACATATGAGTATGTTGGAAGATTATTGGTTACCTCGTAGAGAAGGTGGTAGAGGAACAGAAATTACCACTCTCCCAGGCGGAGAAAATCTCGGTGAACTTGAAGATGTACTATACTTTCAAAAGAAATTATACAAAGCATTAAACGTGCCATCATCAAGATTAGATCAAGAATCTGGGTTTGTTCTGGGACGAGCTCAAGAAATTTCCAGAGATGAAGTTAAGTTTACACGATTTATTGAACGATTGAGAAATAGGTTTAGTCACCTTTTTAATTCTTGTCTTGAAAAACAACTAATCTTAAAGGGTATACTTACTCTTAATGATTGGAGAAGTATAGAAACTAGCATTCACTATGAATGGCAGACAGATTCACAATTTGCAGAACTCAAAGAAGCTGAGATGTTGACTGAAAGATTGAACTTACTTCAAAGTATGAATTACGCTGATGAAATTGTTGGAACATTCTACTCTAAGGAATATATTAGAAAGAGAATCCTTAAACAAACAGCTGAAGAAATTAAAGATATAGATCAACAAATTGAAAACGAAGCGGCGGTAGAACCAGAAGGTGAAGAAGAAGACCAATATCAATCTTTCGTACCAAAGGGTAAAGGTAATGGTAAGTTTATGAAAGAAGATATAAAACTTAAAAAAGACATGAACGATATCATGAAAAGTGTTCTATCAGACCCACAGAACTAATTTGATATAAATACTATTAATCTATAAATATTAAGGAAATTATGAGCGAATATACACCAGAAGACATCGTTAAATACTCTTTGTCAGGTGATGGAGCAAGAGTAAAAGATGCCATTCAAGGAGTATTATCTAACAAAGTATCAAAGAGTTTAGAAGCTAAACGGGCCGAAGTGGCTCAGTCTATGTTTACTGCTGGTACTTCGCAAGTGGAAAAACCAGAAGTAGCAGATACATTTGTAGCTACAGCGGGAAAAGAAGGAATTGAATCTGTAGGTACACCAGAAACCGTTAAGACATGAAAAAATTTAAACAGTTTAAATCGGAGCAACAAGTTATAAATGAAATTGGGCCTGTTGGTGTCTCTATGATGGCTGCAATGGGTATATTTGGTGGTGGATTTGCTGCTTTCAAATTGTTTAAAAAGGCTAAAGAAACAATTAAAGGATATAAGGAAACAAAAGCAGAAAAGAAAGATAATCAAAAGAATGGAGTTTATATTGACTTAAAAACTTTTGATGATGAAACTGGTAAAATAACAACTACTCCTACTCTGATAGCAAAGGCTGATACTTTTGCAGCTAATATGTCAAATGATGAAAGAGATAAGGAACAGAAAGCACGACAGAAAAAATTAGACCCCGACAATGCCAGAAAAGCAGCTGAATGGGAAATAAAAAATAAAGATGATGAGGCTGCAGCGAAAGATAAAAAAACTACAGCTGATTCGGAAAAGGCTGAAAGTGATTGGGTGGGCCACGAACCAACTAAAGAAATTCCAGCTGACATGGTGAATGCTGTAAAAGAAACAGAAAGAAGAGAAATTGGTGGTCATAAAGATGTTTTAGCTTATAAAGATAGGTGGGGATTTAAGCCTGATGCATCAGTTAAAGGATGGAAAAAGTGGGTGCAAGATCCAAAAAAACCAAAAGCTTTTGAATATATTTCTACTGCTGACCATGCAAAAAAACAAAAGGATAAAAAAGGTAAAAATAAAAAATCGGGTGGAAAGAACAAAGAACAATCACAGAAAACAGGTGGTGAGTCATCAACAGGAACAGAAAGTAAAGTGTTAAAATTTGGAGAATACATCTCAGAAGATGTGATGAAAGATTTAAATTTAGCAACCAAGTCCAAAAAGGATAGTGAAATTACTTTGGATGATGGTGCTGATATACCTATAGATCCACTTACAGCTTCCATTTTGGTTAAATATATAGAAGGGTTAGGCTCTTCAGAGAAGAATAAAACTATTAACAAAATCCAAAGAACTGAACGGGCGTTCATGAAAGTTCTTGGGCAAGCACACGGAGAATAATAAATGGCGTATCCAATTGCAACTAAAACCCTAAGAGATACTGCTGCTGAGACAATAGTACATACTACTGGTCTTTGTGGGTCAGGAGAAATAGGTGCTGCTAATATATTTGATTGTAGTGCTGCCACTTATGGTTTAGCAACAATAACATTATCTGCAGTAACCACAGCAGCAGATAGGTGGTGTATCGGAGAAATTATTTCATCAAGTGATGGTACACCAATACACATGGTAGTTCAAGATCACGTTCTTGGCTCGTCAACACTGCAAGTTTACAGATGTACAAGTGCATCAAATTCAACCCCTTTAGGTTGGACAGGAACAACTTATCCGGGCGCATCAAAAACATTGACTGGCACAGTTTCAGGGACACATACAATAACAACTCATGGTAGTACAGTTGTAACAGAGGTTGCAAAAGATGTAGCTCTTGCTGGAGTTAAATGGTCTGTAAGTTCTGGTCATTCCGCAGTATTGACTTATGTCGGAGGAACAGCAACTTCACAACTTGCATATTTAACTGGTGGTGGAGTTTGGGATGAAACTAATCATTTTATTCCTATAACTAAAGGTACTGCCGCTGGAGCCGGTGTTACATTTGGAGACATTCAAATTGCATCTCATGGAGCTGCGGCTGCAGACAGTATTTCTGTACAAGCAACAATCAAAAAATTATCAGGCTATAATGTTCCTAACTATGAAGGTAATTCAGGGTTAGGTTTTAATTACAGGGGATAAATGAAAACTTTTTCTGAATTTAAAAACGATATAATTAATGAAGAAGATCTTGATGAAAAAGTAGTTAAACGAGAAAAAAAGACTGCTGGGGAAAAAAGAGATCAAAAAGTGGCTTATCGTAAGAATAAAAATAAAATTAAGATGAGGCAGAAGAAATATAAAAAAACTTCTGGTTATAAAATGCTTCAAAAGAAAAAAGAAAAAATGAAGAAGATGGGCAAAACTGCAACAGGAAGAGATATGTCTGTAGGAGCTGGTGCTGGGGCTGAAAAGAAAAGAGCTGAGAAACAGAAGAATTTGAGGAAATAATGAAATTCTATAAAGACCTTATATCAGAATTAACTGTTCAACAGAGAATTCAAGCGAAAATGAGGGGAAAGAGATCAGCTAAGAAGGCAGCATTGGGTAGAGCTCGTGCTGCAAAGAAGGCACCAACTGAAGATAAAGTTAAGGCAGCCGTTACTAGAGCGATAAGAAAGAAAGCATTTAAAATAGTAGATAAGGCTGGAGAGTATGCAAATGCAGAAGGTGGAAAAAGAAGTTCCATAGAAACTAAAGCAAAAAAATTGGCAGCTAAGAAAACTGCTGTTTGGGGTAAAAAATTAAAACCAGAAATCAGAAAACAAATGAAAGATGCCTTTAAATCCCGAATGGGTAAAGGTTCAGATTCAGTCCACCACGATGAACATTAGGAGAAATCTATGAGATTAATTAGCGAAGAAGTTACCAATGTAGAATTTCTTACAGAAGCCAAGAAAGATGGTGGTAAGAATTATTTTATTGAAGGTATCTTTATGCAAGCAGACACCAAAAACCGAAATGGTAGAATTTATCCACAGGGTATTCTTCAAAAGGAAGCTAAACGGTATAATACAGAATTTATTGAAAAGAAAAGAGCTTTTGGTGAATTAGGACATCCTGACGGGCCTACTGTAAATCTTGAAAGGGTTTCTCACATGATTGAGGAATTGGTAGAGGTTGACCAAAATTTCATGGGAAGAGCTAAGATTTTAGATACACATACGGAAAGATAGTAAAGAATCTCATTGATGAGGGTGCTCGGTTGGGTGTTTCATCAAGAGGAATGGGTTCATTAAAACCTACAAAGGACGGCATTCAAGAGGTGCAAGGTGATTTTTATCTCGCCACTGCAGCTGATATTGTTGCCGATCCTTCTGCACCAGATGCATTTGTAGCTGGGATCATGGAGGGTAAGGAGTGGATTTGGGATAATGGTTTGTTAAAAGAACGACAAATTCAAGAATATAAAGACCAAATTGAAAAAAGTTCACGAAAGGACAGAGAGCAGACACTCGTTAGTTCTTTTGGGGATTTCATTTCTAAACTCTAAATATAAATTTTTATAAATAATAATAGTTATAAATTACATAAATTCATAGGAGATTTTCAATGTCTGAAGAAATTTTGGAACAAACGGCTGAAGAACTGGAAGAAGAGCAACAAGCTGTTGCGAAGTCTTCGGGCGAAGAAATCTTAGACGAAGCAAAAGCTAAGGTAAAAGAAGAAGATGAAGAAGGTGAAGAAGAAGCTGAAGAGGGTGATGATGAGGAAGAGGAAGAGGTTGAAGAAGCCGTTTCTGTTCCTAAAACTAAAGCCGGAATGATCAAAGCACTTTATGACCAATTAAATGCCATGAAGAAAGCGGATCTTGCTGATTCTTTTTCAAAAATTATGGGTTCAACTATCCAAGAGGAAGAAGAATCTGATGAAGATGAAGAAAAAGTAGAAGAAGGAATCAAACGAGAAGTTAAGAAACTCAGTAAAGAAGATATTGAGATTGATGTCAAAGAAGACATTGAAGCCATTGTAAATGGTGAAGAACTCTCTGAAGATTTCAAAGCTAAAGCTTCCACAATCTTTGAAGCTGCAGTAGCGGCTAAAGTCATTTCTGAAGTTAATCAGAGGGCTGAAAAATTGGAAGAAGATTATAAATCAGAATTGTCTAAAGCTAAAGAAGAACTTACAAGCTCTTTGACAGAAAAAACTGATGGATACCTTACTTATGTTGTAGAAGAGTGGATGAAAGAAAATGAACTAGCAGTAGAACGAGGTGTTCGTTCTGAGTTAGTTGAAGATTTCATGTCAGGACTCAAAAATCTATTTACTGAGCATTATATTGACATTCCAGAAGAAAAAGTTGACCTCGTAGATGATCTTTTCGAGAAAGTTGAAGAACTTGAGAAGAAACTTGATGAGTCAGTTAATTCCAATGTGGAAACAAAACAAGAACTTTCAAAGTATAAAAAAGACGAAGCTTTAAGAACTGTTTCTGAAGATTTGGCTGATACTGAGAAAGAAAAGTTAGAAAAACTTTCTGAAGGTGTGGACTATGAAGATGATAACCAATACAAAGAAAAGTTGGCTGTCATTAAAGAGAACTACTTTCCACAAAGTTCAAAAGAAACTGTTCAATCATTGACTGAAGAAGTAGAAAATACTGAAACAGATGATGTTGTTGAACAAGTTGAGCCATCTGTTGACTATTACGCAAAGGCGTTAACACGGCATAATCTTAACAATTAAATTTTAACAACATCCACTTTTTAGGAGATAAAAATATGTATCTAGCTGAAGGACTACAAAAGAAGTGGGCTCCTATCTTAGAGCACGAAGACCTGCCAAAGATTAAGGATTCCTACAGGAAAGCGGTTACCGCCGTTCTTCTGGAAAACCAAGAAATTGCCATGAGAGAAACCGCACAGGCTGGTGGGTCTTTTGGTATGATGACGGAAGCAATGGGTAATTCCACTGCAACTTCCTCTTCACATCCATCACCAATAACGTATGCAGATCCAGTTATGATCTCAATGATACGTTCTGCAATGCCTAACCTCATTGCTTATGATGTTTGTGGTGTTCAACCAATGACTGGCCCTACTGGACTCATTTTCGCAATGCGTTCCAAGTATGACACACAAGACGGCACAGACACAATGTACAACGAAGTAGACACAACTCATTCAGCTGATGCTGGTGGGGATATGACTTCTACTGGTACAGCTGGTGTTGCTGGTGCACAAGGTGGATCACCTGCACTTGCACTTAATGGTGCTGGTGTCGCAACGGCTACTGCTGAAGATTATGGTATTACTGGTGTTGCCGGTAGTGCTGGAGAAGATTTTCAACAAATGGCCTTCTCAATCGACAAAGTTACTGTTACAGCTAAGACACGTGCACTCAAGGGTGAGTACTCGATGGAATTAGCTCAGGATCTTAAAGCCGTTCATGGTTTGGATGCTGAAACAGAACTCGCAAACATAATCTCCGCGGAGATTTTGGCTGAGATTAACCGTGAAGTTATTCGCACAATTTATTTTAGTGCTGCTCATGGTGCACAACACAATACCACAACTGCTGGTGTTTTTGACCTTGATACTGATTCAAACGGCCGCTGGTCTGTTGAGAAGTTCAAAGGTCTGATGTTCCAAATTGAACGTGAAGCTAATGCAGTAGCAAAAGCCACACGTCGCGGTAAAGGTAACATTATCATCACATCCTCAGATGTCGCATCTGCTCTCGCAATGAGTGGAGTAATGGACGGATCTGGAGTTGATGACACAGGAAATACCTTTGTTGGAACACTCAATGGACGCTTCAAAGTGTACATTGATCCTTATTTCAGTGCATCTGCAACAAACTTCTTTGTTTGTGGATATAAAGGTTCATCTGCTTATGACGCAGGTCTGTTCTATTGCCCATACGTTCCATTGCAAATGGTTCGCGCAGTTGGTGAGAACTCTTTCCAACCTAAGATTGGATTCAAAACACGATACGGAATGGTTGCAAATCCTTTCGCTATTAGTGGTTCAGATCCTTTCGATGGAGCTGTTGCAACTGGTAACAATGCTTATTACAGGACTGTCAGAGTTGACAACCTCATGTAAGAAATTCATTTAGTTTCGCTACTAAATGACTGTTAAGAAGGGGGAAGATTGGGAAACTGGTCTTCCCCTTTTTTTATCCTTACTAAATAATACAGAAAGGATATTATCAAATGTCAGCACTACAAGCTCTACCATCTAATATAAGTTTCTTATCACCCGCAGGTTTTAAATTTACTCTTGGGCGATATCCTGACGTAAATTATTTTTGTCAATCGGCAGGTTTGCCTGGAGTTAATATAAGTACAATTCCATATATTTCTCCACTCAAGGATCTTGATGTACCAGGCGATGAAGTTACATTTGATGATTTAACTATTAAATTTATAGTTGATGAAAATATGCATAATTGGTTATCCATATGGGAATGGATTAATATGCTTGGTTATAGTACAGAAGCACTTGCAAAAGAAAGAGATAAACGAGATATAGTAGGAGAACTTTCAAGCGAGGCGGTTTTAACTGTACTAACTAGTAACATGAATCCTCAACTAAATTTTACATTTCAAGAAGTTTTTCCAATATCACTTTCTGCTATAGAGTTTGATAGTACGTTGACAGATATTGAATATGTAACTGCTGATGTTACTTTTAAATATGACATATATGAAATACAAAACTTACTTAATAATGAAACTACATTTTCTGGACTTCCTATTAACAGGGGTTAAGGAGTAAAAATTGAAGCTTGAAGAAATTCAAGAGTTTTGGAATGCTGACCGTGAAATTGATATTACAGAATTAGCAAACGAATCTGTAAGAATTCCTCAGATACACGATAAGTATCTAAAAATCTACATAGATGAACGCATAAGGCTTAAAGGTCTACAGTTTGAGTTAATCAAACTGGTTCGGCTTAAAACGGATTATTATGCCGGAAAACTAACTCAAGAAGAGTTAGAAAAATTAGGATGGGAGCAATTTCTACAACGGCTCCTTAAAAATGAGATATCCACTTACATAGAAGCTGATGAGGATATCATTAAATCTAAGAAAAACATTGTACTCATAGAAGAAAAATGCTACTATTTGGATTCAATCATAAAAATGATTTCCAATCGTGGGTTTCAAATTAAGAGTGCTATAGATTGGATAAAATACAAGAGTGGAATCGTCTAATGTAACCATAACCAAGATTAATGAGGTCTATATTAGAGTTGATACTGAACATTCTATTGCTCAGGAAATCTCAGACCACTTTACTTTTCTTGTGCCAGGTCATACCTTCGTTCCTGCATTCCGTAAGAAATTATGGGATGGGAAGATTAGATTGTATAATGTGATGAATCGTATGCTTTATCATGGACTTCTACCACACTTATGTAAATTCCTATACATTAGAGGATATACAGTAAATTTTGAATCTGACTTTGAAGTTACAAAATGTGATATTGCGTCAGAATTTATTGATTTATTAAAACTTCCAAAAGTTATCAAACCTCGCACATATCAAATAGATGCTGTAAATCATGCACTTTTTAATAAAAGAGTACTCCTCTTATCTCCCACAGCTTCAGGGAAATCTTTGATTATCTATATACTAGTAAGATATTTAAACTTGAAGACATTAATACTTGTTCCAACAATATCTCTAGTTTCACAGATGTATACTGATTTTAGAGAATATGGTTGGGATGTAGCTAATAACTGTCATACTGTAGTTGCTGGAAGAGACAAGGGTTCTGAACTGCCTGTTATCATTTCAACATGGCAATCAATTTATAAAATGCAACAACAATATTTTGAACAATATGAACTTGTGATAGGAGATGAAGCTCACGGCTTCAAATCCAAATCTCTTACCTCTATAATGACCAAATGTATCAACGCAAAATATCGAATAGGAACAACTGGAACACTTGACGGCACTCAAACTCATAAATTAGTGTTAGAAGGTTTATTCGGAAAAGTTTACAAGGTAACATCTACCAAAAAACTTATTGATGCTAAACACTTATCAGCATTTCAAATAAATGCCATAGTGTTAAGACATCCCGATTCCATTTGTTACGATTTAAAAAATATCAACTATCAAGAAGAACTTGAATATTTGATAGGATCAGAAGCTAGAAATAAATTTATAGTAAATCTAGCAAATAGTATGAATGGAAACACACTTTTATTATTTCGTTTTGTAGAAAAACATGGACGGATACTTTACGATATGATAAAGAAAGGATCAAGTGGAAATAGGAAAATCTTCTTCGTTTATGGAGGAACAGATGCAGATACCAGAGAACAGATTAGATATGTTGTGGAGTCAGAAAGAAATGCCATTATCGTTGCGAGTTATGGCGTTTATAGTGTCGGCGTCAATATTAGGAATCTTTCTAACATCATTTTTTCTAGCCCTTCTAAGTCGCGTATAAGAAATTTACAAAGCATTGGACGAGGCCTCAGAAAATTGAAAGGGAAGAAAATAGCAACACTTTACGATATTGCAGACGATTTAAAATTTAAAGAAAAAAATAATTATACATTGGAACATTATCATGAGAGAATACAAATATACAAGGAAGAGAAATTTCCTGTAAGTCATTTTAATGTGCAGATAAAACAGTAAAATTATTACCTATTTCGTTAACACTTCATTATACCATACAGTCAAGAGCTTGTCAAGTGGTTATTCTAATACGTTGCGGTTGACAACATGGAACTTTTATGGTATAATTATATTATCCAAAAATTACAAATAGAAAAGGGAAACATGGCTAATTATGTAGATAATCAACAATTTCTTGAAGAAATGGTTACTTTTCAAAGAGGTATAGCTGAAGCAAAGGAAAATTCTACAGAATTACCACAATGTCCTGAATACATCGGCGAGTGTTTTTTAAAAATAGCTCAGAGACTTTCCTTTAGACCTAATTTTATTAATTACGCCTTTAGAGAAGAAATGATTTCGGATGGTATAGAAAACTGTATTCAATACATGAATAATTTTAATCCAGAGAAGTCTAAGAATCCTTTTGCATATTTCACTCAAATTATCTACTATGCTTTTATTAGAAGAATACAGAAAGAAAAAAAACAATTATATATAAAATACAAAACTATGGACAACCACGCATCTCTTGCTGACAATGTTGAACTATCTTCTAATGATAAACCTGAAAATTATGTATTTGAAACTATGACTAATGACCAAAAAGTAAATATGTATAAATTTATTGAGAATTTTGAAGAGGCAAAGAAAGCAAAGAAAAAAGTAGTACCAAAGAAATCTACATCACTTGAATTGTTCATGAGAGCATAATATGGAAGAATTACCAGAACAAGAAGTGAGTTATACACCTCAAGAACTTTTTTCTCATATTAATGCAGTAGAAGATGAATTAAAGGCTGAATTGAATGAAATCAAGAAAGTATTAAACAAGTTGGTTACAGAAAAGTTGAATAAATGAAAATAGCAATTATTACAGATACCCATTTTGGCGCAAGAAATGACAATCCAATCTTCGCAAAATATTTTAGAAAGTTCTATGAAGAAGTATTTTTCCCCACTCTAGAAGAACGAGGCATTCGTACAGTTATCCACATGGGCGACGTTGTTGATAGGCGTAAGTTTATTAACTGGAAAACTTTGTATCTAATGAGAGAGTTGTTCTTTGATGCTTGTCATAATAGAAATATAAATCTTCATGTAATAATCGGTAATCATGATACTTTTTATAAAAACACAAACTTACTCAATTCAATGGAAGGCCTTCGTTTAGAAAATAATAATCAATGTCATGTTTATACAGAATCCACAGAAGTTGACTTAGATGGAACAAAATGTCTGATGCAGCCTTGGATTTGCCCAGAAAACAAAGAACAGTCATTGGACATGATAGCAAAGACAGATGCACAAGTATTATTTGGACATTTAGAGGTTCAAGGATTTGTGATGCACGTAGGCCAAACTAACTTATATGAGGGTCTTCCTGCAGCTACGTTTGATAAATTTGATATGGCTTTTAGTGGACATTTTCATCATAAATCAGATAATGGTACAGTATTTTATTTGGGTAATCCGTATCAAATTACTTGGAGCGATTATAAAGATCCTAGAGGATTCCATATATTTGATACAGAATCAAGAGAGTTGGAATTTATACTTAATCCTCATGAAATGTTTCACAAGATATATTATGATGAAGATAAGATGTCTTTAGAGTCAATTCAAGAGATGGATGTTACGGTATTCAAAGATTGTTATATTAAAGTAATTATTGTAAAAAGAAAGAATCCATTTTGGTTTGATACTCTAATTGATAAGTTGTATAAGGTTGATGTGGCAGATATTTCTATTGCTGAAAATTTTGACTTGGATGTGTTAGAAAGTGAAGAAATGATAGATGAAGCTGAAGATACTATTACTATACTGTCTAAGTATGTAAACTCTTTAGAACTAGAAAATAAACAAGAACTTGATTCTTTAATGAAATCGTTGTATGCTGAATCACTAACAATGGAGACACTTTAATGACAAATTACGATCTGGATGAAATTGAAAGACAAAGAGAAAGAGAAAGAAAAAGCAGAGGGATTAGACCAGAAGCTAAAAAACATTCTGTAAAGATTGGTGATTCTGAAATGCATTCTTATAAGTTGGAAATTGACGATGAACAATTTTTACAGTTAGCAAAGAAAGCTGCAAAACATAATATTACTTTTAATCAAATGGTCAATGTTACTCTTTTAAATTCTCTCAATGATGATGATTATCAATTTGAGCACCCCCCACAACTTTTAAATGAAGATTAAATGATAACATTTAAGACTATACGATGGAAGAACCTTTTAAGTACTGGAAATGCATTTACCGAAATTCAATTAAATAAAACAAAATCTACCCTCATTATCGGTGATAATGGTGCGGGGAAATCTACTATATTAGATGCTCTCACATTTGTATTGTTTGGTAAGCCATTTCGTTCTGTCAATAAAAATCAACTTGTCAACTCAGTAAATCAAGGTGGTACTGTAGTTGAAGTAGAATTCAGTATAGGTTCAAAAGAATACATAATAAAACGAGGTATTAAGAAGAATTTTTTTGAGATTTGGAAGAATGGCCAAATGCTCAATCAAGATGCTTCAATACGAGATTACCAAGAATACCTTGAAAAGACGGTTTTAAAATTAAACTATAAATCGTTTACTCAGATTGTGGTTCTTGGAAGTTCTACATTTATACCTTTCATGCAATTGAAAGCTAGTGATCGTAGAACAATTATTGAAGACCTACTTGATATAGAAATATTTTCTGTCATGAATCAACTACTCAAGGCTAAAGTAGGAATTAATAAAGAGGATATGGGAACGGTAGATGTGTCTCTTGGATTAGCTAAAGGAGAAGAAAAAGCATCTCAGCATTTGATTGAAAAACTTAAAGAAAACAAAACAATACAAATTTCCAAAAACAAAAAAGATATAAAACAACATGAAAAATATCTCAAAAATTATCAAGAATCAATTAATGAAATTAATGAAGAAATTGAAGGATTTGGTAAATCCATATCAGATGAAACCAAAGTCAGAACTGAAATTAATAAATTACTTGATTACCAGAAAGGTATTGAAAAGGGCATAATTAAATATGAAGAGGACATGGATTTTTATGAACAAAATTCTCATTGTGATACCTGTGAACAAGAAATTCCACAAGAGCATCGTGATAGAATGATAGAACAATTTCATGGTAAAATGCATGAAATGAGTGGAGGATTGGTTCAATTAGGTCACAAATTAGATGATCAGCAAATACGAGTTGATGATATTGAGAAAATTCTTAAATCCATACAGGAATGTGAAGGAAATATAGTTAAAAATCAAAATTCAATTCAAGCCTGTACTCAATATATTAATAAAGTTTCAAATCAAATTGATGAAATATCTCAGATGGCAGATGATATAGACTCTAAAAAATATTCACTTGAAAAAATTAAAGAAGATATTAAGATATATATTGGTAAGAAGGAAGCACTTTCAAATGAAAAATATTTATACGAATTAGCGGGAACACTACTTAAAGATGGTGGAATTAAAAGTAGAATTATTAAACAATATCTACCAATCATTAATAAATATATAAATCTACATCTAGGAAAACTAGATTTTTATGTATCCTTTGAACTTGATGAGGGATTTAATGAAACCATAAGGTCTAGATATCGTGATGAATTTACTTATGCCTCATTTAGTGAGGGTGAGAAAATGAGAATTGACCTTGCATTACTCTTCACTTGGAGAGCCATAGCTAAATTAAAAAATAGTGTAAATACAAACCTTCTAATTTTGGATGAAGTATTTGATAGTTCATTAGATGCCACAGGAACGGACGAATTTTTAAAGATTTTATACGATTTAACAGGCGATGTTAATGTATTTGTAATAAGTCATAAAGGAGATATTTTATATGACCGATTCAAAAGTACTATTAAATTTGACAAACATAAAAATTTCTCAAGAATGGTATAATGGTTGAAATAATTAGACCTCAAGTTGAAAATGAAATTCAAGTTAGAGCATTTGCATTACTCCACGAATCAGATCCCATATTAAAAAAAGAACCTCTTACTTGGATATTTGATCCACCTCAAGCTGATCCTAAATTAATGTATAATATCATGTTGGAAAGTATGGTAGCACATTCTGGTTTGGGTTTGTCTGCTAACCAAATAGGAATGCCTGTTAAGGTTTTTGTTATGAGAGTTTCAGATACGGATGCAATTGTGTGTTTTAATCCAAAAATAATTAAAGAATCGGAAGAAAAAATAATGATGAAGGAAGGGTGTTTAAGTTTTCCAGCATTATATTTAAATATCAAAAGGCCTGAGAAAATTGTAGTAGAATATCAAAACGTAGATGGTGAAATTATAAATTCTCATTTTGAAGGATTAGCAGCAAGAATCTTTCATCATGAAATGGATCACATGGCGGGTAAAACATTTTTAGACAAAGTAAGTAAAGTTCTTATAAGCTCGGCAAGAAAAAAACAACAAGTGGCTTTAAGAAAAGGATTCAAAAATGAGAATCCAATTATAGTCTCTGATTCTTATGATGAAGTTCTTGAACAACAAAAAATAATAAGAAGGAGTTAAGAAATGGAAGAACAAATTGAAAAATTTGGTTCTAATAGAAAACTTAAAAGATTAGAAAATAAAAGACATCGTAATTTAGATAAATTACATTTACATAATATAAGGTCACTAGAAGATGCAAAAGAGCAGGATGACTTTGAAGATCTTTATGAGGAAGAAGAATGAGCGAAGATACCGCAATTGAAGAAATTGACAATCAAAAACAAGAAAGAGAATTACAATTACAAAAAGACATGGCTGATCATTTCATGGAAGGGATTAATCATCGTGTTATGATAGCTAGTAAAGCTCATGAAATGGGTAAAAAAGTAATTATGGTAGACATTGATGGAACTATTTGTACTCAAGTTGGAGATCCAGGCGAACCAATACCCCCCGATGAATTTTTGAAAGCAGAACCATTTCCAAAAAGAATTGAGTATTTGAATTCTTTATATGATGAAGGACACTATATACATTATTGGACTGCGAGAGGGTGTATGTCAGGAATTGACAAACTCAAAGAAACCAGAGAACAATTAGATTCTTGGGGTGTCAAATATAATGATTTAGCTGTATTTAAACCATTCTATGACCTTTGGATTGATGATAAGGGAGTGGGTGTTAGAAGAGATACAGAAGGAGCAATTTCAGAGTTTAAAAAAGATATTAGTCAGGCTATAGAAATGTTGTGAGGCACCGTCACTAGGATGACTACCTAGTTAATTAAAACCAGGGCCTTCGGCGGGATACTCGTCAACCGCTCAACAAAGTATGCACCGAAAGTTTTCTTTTTTAGAAAACTGTATATGGAGTTGGCATTTCTATTTCATAAATAGTTCTTTGTACTATATGTTTTTAACATTTTAAAAGGAGTTCCCCCAATGTCCTTTAGCGTACAGTTACCCACTTATCAAGTAGAAACCAAATCTGGAGCTACACTATACCCATCCCACATAGAAGCAAATAATCACTACCAACGATTAGAAAAAGATAATGTTCCTTGTGAATTATACGAGGATGGAAGATTACAAAAGGAATATAAACCTAGTTAAAAGATTTTATTATGAAAAGTGAAAAAGGAGCAGGGAAGCTGCTCTATCAATATAATGAAGACAAAATTTTGGAAGAAGTGATGGAGTATATCACAGAAACTTACTCTGAACATTACGGCGACCAAAATATTCAAATTCAGGATGTGTTCTCACAGATGGGAATCGCTGAAGATTTTACCCGCGGAGCAGCTATGAAATATTTGTTTCGTTTCGGAAAAAAAGAAGGCAAGAATAAAAAAGACCTGTTGAAGTGCGTTCATTATATAATTTTACTATATCACTATTCATTTAAAGCCGGAAGGGCAGAAGAATGAGAATTATTGAAGATGTTAAGTTGGATTTTTCGGATGTTTTAATCTCGCCAAAGAGATCACAACTGACTTCTCGCAAAGACGCCGACCTTACCAGAACATTTACATTCAAACACTCACGCCACAACTGGAGTGGTATCCCCATAATTGCATCAAACATGGATCACACAGGAACCAATGCCATGGCTCATGTTCTTATGGAATACCCTATGCTTACAGCACTATGTAAGTTTGTTGAATCTATGG
>Ga0114997_10000770_pt1 | contig 26576 bp, 22 predicted proteins | sample ArcticOcean_MG_C_2_FD_87045 | JGI IMG/M metagenome (GOLD analysis project Ga0114997, IMG submission 87045) | Marine microbial communities from western Arctic Ocean - ArcticOcean_MG_CB4_136 | ecosystem: Environmental > Aquatic > Marine > Oceanic | place: Arctic Ocean: Canada Basin | collected... | reverse complement strand
TGGAATTACCTCCACTTCCTGCACCTGTGGAATTACCTCCACTTCCTGCACCTGTGGAATTACCTCCACTTCCTGCACCTGTGGAATTACCTCCACTTCCTGCACCTGTGGAATTACCTCCACCTCCTGCACCTGTAGAATTACCTCCACTTCCTGCACCTGTGGAATTACCTCCACCTCCTGCACCTGTAGAATTACCTCCGTCTCCTTATGTGGTAAACCCACCAACTCCAATTTCTCCCTCTTCTCCTGATAACAAAGCTACCCTAAATGAGGGTTTAGTTTGGCCTTGGCCCGCTAAAGAAGAATGGGATGCTAAAAACCTAAGAGTGGAATTACTGGAAGCCATGGCAGCTGCAAAAAATGGAGATAACATAAAAGTGGAAAATACATTAGAACGCATTGGCCCTCACCTTGGAAGTAATATTGAGTTATTATTCCACATTGGTATATTATTGAAAATAATTGGTAGAGACTATGAATTAATACAAATGTTAACCAAAGCTCAAGTGCAATTTCCTGGAAATTCTGATGTATTAAATGCAGTCTCAAAATTAACTTAGGTTGTGATCTACTGGAACCTCTCCAGCCTACCCAAAAAATCAATATTGATTCTGAATTGAAATTGATGCCCATAAATAGTTCTAATTTAAATGGTATTATGTCAGCAATAAATGAAAAACCTGAAGATCTCATTAACGCTATGCCTTGGATTAATATTAATAGAGAAATTAAACCACAAATAATTACTTTTGTTCTAGAATCTGAAATTCAAAGCCAAAGAGGCGATATTCATCTTTGGTCTATTATCCATAACCCTACAAATGAATTAATCGGATTAATTGGGGCAGATACAATGACTCATCAGGGAGGAGATATGAACTTTGGATATTGGGTTAAATCTAGTTTTCAAAAAATGGGAATTGCAACAAAAGTAATTCCTACTGTGCTATATTGGTTGTCGGGGCATCATGATTCAAAGATAATGGAGATTACAGTAAACCCTCAAAATTTTTCGGGATTAGCCACATGTAAACTTGTAATGCGCAAGATTGGATTAAGTGAAACAAGACATAAGGAAACAAGATTAATACACCAAGGAAAAGAAGAATTATACCACACATACATGTTTTCTCTAAAAAATATTAACTGGAGATAAATTAATGAAAAAAACTCCTCCGATTTGGTTAACTGTGGATACCGATGATATTTTTCATCATCCTAAATTTCAAGGCCACCCTACAAGAAGTAAGAAAAAAACCAACCAAACATCTATTAGCGACTTGATGAAATTAAGTATTCAACAATTTGAAAAGTGGCATTTTAATAATATTAATTCGCCAATTACAATTTTTGTGATTGCTGAACAATTAGAATGTGAAGAATTTAAATTAGTATTGGGAGATTTACTTTTGAAAAGCCAGGAAAGAGGAGGAGAAATTACTGTTGGTTGTCACGGATATACTCACACCTGTTGGTCTGCATTTAAACCTAATCAAAAGGCCTTCGAAGGGGAGATTGCCATAGCAGAAAAAATCATTAAGGATTTTGCTGGAACGTCTTGGAGACCTTGGTTTAGGGCACCTGGGGGATATATTGCACCATGGATGGCAGATATTCTTAAAGAGGGGGGATTTGTTTTAGATTCTTCAATAAACCCTACAATCTTCCTAAGAATAAAGTCAGGAAAGTCTCAAAAAAAATTAGGATTTAATGGGTGGGGTTCTATTCGTCAATCTATGGAACATGCCGACATAATTGAACGCCCGTGGCTAACTACTTTTTTCCCTGCTTTACCAGCGTGTGGCCCTGCATTACATATTCCACTATTGAAACATTTAGCATCTGCAACTTGGAAAAAATATTCAAAAGCACGTTTTGCAACTGAAGATGAAATTCTAAATCCTAATATGAAAATTACAACCGTATATTGGCATCTATTGGATCATAGTAAATTTGGTGGGACTTGGGTTCCTCCATTAATTGAAAAGTAATTATTCTTCTTCAACTTTCTCTACCAGTAATTTTTTTTCTAATGAGGCCCATGCAGTGCGGGATTTAGAATCTTCTAATTGTTCTTCTAAAAAGGCACCTTCGTACAAAATTTGTCTTTTTCCCTCATCTAAATCGGGAAATAGCTTACCTAATAAATCTGGTTTTTTCCAAAGTAAACCTCCAAGTGTTGTGAATAAAATTCCAAAAAGAGGTATGAACCAACCCAAAGAATTTGTATTAACGCAACTAGAACTTGCTGACTCACAAGTTGTAGGAGGTAAAAGTCCCAGGGAAAATATTAATCCTGATACGATTAGTAACCCTAAACCGGTTCCAAGAATAATACGTCGCGCTGCTGTAGCAGGCGTATTCATGATTTCGCCTCAATATACCTCGTAAAGTAACTTGTGAATTTTATAAGGTAATAATGGCCTATTCACTGGAGTTACTTCGAGAACTCTTGCATCATCTCGTCTTCTAATATCTTGTAGTAATGGATGTCTACTCTTCTTATGTAATGTCATTAATGATGGTTTGTCTGCTTCTAATGCTGCGCGTACTGTACGGACAAAAAGATCTGATTCGACTGTGAACTTTCCAATTTCATCTACCATGAGCACCTCAAAACTTTTTGTTGCTTCCTCGATTGCAGGCACCCCTACTCTCTCTAATTCTTCTAAATCTAAACCGTAACCTAATACTCTCATTCTTGAATCGATATCTCGATGAGCAATTACTGCACGTTCACCTGTTTGAAAGTTAACACATTCAAATCCAACTCGTTCACCATCTTTAACTAATGGCTCCATCAACATACCACCAACAATGTTGTAATTCTCAAATTCTTCTCCTTTTGAAGTTAGTTCGTTTTTACGTTGTTCTATCAACATATCAACTGTTTTTTGTAACACTTTACTTTTGCCACTTCGGGGCAATCCTGTAATCCCTATCTTTGGTTGTATTCCCATGTTAAATTCTCCATATTATTGCGATTACGTGTGCTGACAATTTTCTTCACATCGCACCTGATTAAAAAAGATAACTTGTATAAAAAACAATTATTCTAAATTATTCTTCTAACTCAAGGATGTCTAATCCTTCTTTCATCCATGCCCATCCTCTTTGGCACCATTCTACTAAATCTGTTATTGATGACTTGTCCATATCAAATTTTTTGGCAATCGCGTACAATGTTTCCAATTCATCATCGTCAATTTCACCATCAATTGCAGACATTAATACGGAATCCCTTAATGCTAACCTTCCTGCTTTTTGAGACATGTCTTTTGTGGCGGATTCAAGTGTTGGAGGATTTTTTAGATATTTCCTAATTTGTTTTCTCAAAGAAGGGGGTAGCATTGCTGTACCTAACCTTGATTCAAACAAAGCCATTTCTTCAAATGATAATTCTCCGTCAATTCTTGATAAGTGGGCCAATAATTTAGCGTATGAAAATCTATCTTCGGTTGATAATTCATGCAGTTGATCTGGTAGCATTAAACTGTGCTCAAAGGTTTATACCCATAATAGAATCGCAACAATTAACACTTTTTTAATAAAATTATACCGTTTAGTTGATTGCCGAAAGATGCTACGATAGCCTGATGGCCAATGTCGCAATGCTAGTTTCTAATCGCCATGATCCCGATCCTCGGGTTCAAAAAGAAGCTGAAGCATTGGTAAAAGCCGGCCATTCTGTATGTATTTACGCTTATGATAGATTACATGAGATGCCTATGCAAAATGAAGTCGTTAACGGAGTCAAAATTGAACGGATTCGGACAGAAATTACCCCCTATGGTAAAATTTACAAAACTGGGAAAGGTTTGAGGGCATTTCGTTCAATTGTCAAAAACAAATTAAGTGAATCTCCCGTTGATATTGTTCATTGTCATGATCAGGATACTTGTGCCGTAGGATTATGGTGGAAAAAAAGCGGAAATGGGAAATTCATTTTTGATGCTCACGACCTATATTGGACCTGGCTATTATTGCCAAATCCCAATTCCATCATTAGAAAATTCGGAGCGTTTTTATTGAAACGAAGAGATAAAAGATATGCTCAAAATGCGGACTTATTAATTGTGGCAACAGGAGGAAATGGAGGGAGAAAAGGATATCGTGAAGTATATCAGGCTTGGAGGGAAGATAGCCTAGTAATAATGAATGCTGAAAATAAATACTCAGAATCATGGACTTATCCAAAAGATTTTACAATCGGATATTTTGGGAATCTTAGGGATTATAATATGTTTAAAAATTTAATTAAGGCTATACTCTTAATTGATGAGAATGAAAGACCAAAATTAAGAATCGCTGGGGCAGGGGCAGCTTCGGAAGAAATTAAGCAACTGTTTGGAAAATATCCTGAAATTAATTGTCTGATTTCTGGACGTTATGATCATTCTCAACTTAAGGGACTAATGGACGAATGTAGCATACAGTATTGTCTTTATACAAGTAAAAGAGGTAATATCGAGCATACTATTCCTGCAAAATTATTTTCTTCTATTGCATGTGGAAAAAAAGCAATTGTAAATTCAAATTCATTGACTTCAGAAATTTGTAAAGAAAATGAGTGGGGGTGGAGTGTAGATGATACAGACGTCAAAGGGATTTCCAAAATAATACTTGAATTAAAGAGGAAATGGGAGATTCTATCGGATGGTGAAAATAATGTTTTATTTCCGTTTGGAACATTCGAAAATAAAATTAATTGGGACTCTCAAGCAGAAAAATTAGTTGATGCGTATGTTGAACTTAAGAGGCCATAAAAACATCATTATCAATTTCTACAATCTTCTCTTGAGTTAACAAGAAATCTATGCCTTCTTCAACTTCCTGTTCACTTATACCTCTTTTTCCTAACTCTTTGATGATTTTTTTACTAGAAAGTTCTCCTTTACCCTTACTTTTTTCTGATTCTAATCTCATTAAAATTAATTGGCTTGTAACTGCTAATAATGGATCATCTCCAGGGTGCTTTTCAGAATTACTTGGACCAAGAAGCTCTGAGAGGTATCCCAAATAACTTGGCTCTGGGGACTCTTCTTCTTCTTCTTCTTTATTATCCTCTATTTCAAATTCAAATAAATCGAATAAATTTGTTTGGCCTTTATCCTTCTCTTTGGAGGGGGATAATCTGCGGTCTAAATTCTCTAATCGGTAAATTCGTTGCTTTGCTCTTAGTTTTTCTTTCTTCAAATCTACCGCAAGCAATTCTAATTCATCTATTGCTCTTTCATGTAACCATTCCCTAAAATCCCATTTTGGGTTTACAGCTAACATGAGATCCCACATCTTCATCACTGAATCAGGTAAAGAGATTGATTCTACCTCTCCAGAACTATGATCCTCTGGGGTGTGACTATCCTTCATTAAGACAGACATAACAACGGGGGTTGATGAACTGTTCTCTAAAAAAGTGTAAATTTCAATATAAGTCAATTCAAGTACAGGTGACTTTTGGAAGTGTCATGTCAGATTATTCAATAGTGTTACTCCCTGGCGACGGTACTGGAGTTGAAGTCATCAATCAGGCAAAAAAAGTATTAGATATCATAGGAGAAAAATCATCAATTGGTTTTAATTATGAAACTATTGAATGTGGTGGGAAACATTATTTAGACAATGGAAAAGAATGGGAAGAAGGCTCATTTGAAAGATGTAAACAAGCTGACTCTATGCTATTAGGTGCAATCGGATGGCCAGGTGCCATAAGAGAAAACGGCGATTTAGCCGGAGGAGAAATCGTCTTAGGGTTAAGGTCTGGTTTAGATTTATATGCAAATGTAAGACCAATTAAATTATTCAATGGTGTCCAACATAAAATTCATGGCAAATTCAAATCTGTATGGGATTCTAAGAATGTAGATATGTGTATTTTAAGAGAAAATACTGAAGGATTATACTATGGAGCATTACAAAGATCTAGAGCTAGAACTACAGGAGAAGAATTTTTTGAATCGCCTCCCTTAGATTTTCCAGGATTGTCAGGAGAAATTGCATGGGATCCGCGACCTATTAGTGAACACGGCTCCAAAAGAATAATTTCCAAAGCATTTGATATTTCTTCCAAAAGAAACGGTGCACCAAGTGATGGTAAAAGTAAAGTTACTTGCGTAGATAAAAGCAATGTTACAAGAGGTTGTCAATTATTTAGAAAAATATTTGAGGGGGTAGCTACGAATCACCCCAGTATTGAAACAAAATATGCATATATTGACGCATTTACGATGTGGCTAATTAGAAATCCAGAGGAATTTGATGTTGTTGTTACATCTAATATGTTTGGTGATATTGCTACTGATTTAGGTAGTGTATTACAAGGTGGAATGGGCATGGCAGCTAGTGGAAATATTGGAGACAATAATGCCTTATTTGAACCGGTTCATGGATCTAGTCCAAAATATGCTGGCAAAAATATAGTTAATCCAATTGCTACAATTAATTCATTACAAATGATGTTAGAATGGTTGGGAGAAAGACATAATGATAATCTCTTAACTGAAATCGGAACTGTAGTCAATAATGCAGTTAGTGAACAAATTCAAGAAGGAAAAATGATAACTTATGATTTAGGTGGAAGTGCAACAACATCTGATGTTGGTGATGATTTAGTAAGAAGAATTTCTAAGTTACTCGATTGAAGATTGAAGTGTTTCATTAATTGTATCAAGTGCTATTTGTAATGATTTTTTATTGTTCCATTTGGTTCTCTTGAGTCTATTAAAAATTAATAATTTTTCTTGTAAGTTAGCACTAAATCTTGTTACATCATCAACGATTGCAATTGTAGACATTAATGAAGAACGCGATAAAGGATTTAAGTCTACAACTATGATCTTTAAGCCCATATTAACCAATGCTTCACATCTATCTCCATCTTCTAATGGAACTAAAATTGCATCTGCAGATAAAATCCCATTGACATCACAAGTTGCCCTTGGCCCGTCTAATCCCGGAATTAATCCCTCAGCAAAGCCACCAAGAATTAATACTCTATTTACGCTAACTTTCCATTCTTCTGGTGATCTTGTCCAATTGTTGGGAGGGGCCATAGATACAGTTTTTTTACAGTTTTCTAAATGTGCAATTAATCCCGAAATTCTTTCGGGTGTTCGATAATAAATATTTACTTCAATTGGACAAGATAAAAGTGCTGCACAACCAACTAATTCTTCTCCAGCCAAAATGCTAGTATTTCCATTTACACTAATAATTGGTCTAACTGCTGATTTTAGTAAGATTGCTGCTTGAGTTGTGGCATCATCTGCAATTGGGATTGTTTTTTCTCCTAATAAATAATCAAACGCTTCGCCACGCCCATGTGCTATCATTGCTGTACCTGCAAGCAATCCTTTAGATGCTGCATCTTCCAATTTATAACGCCGATCTAAGGATATTTTTCTAGGGTGAGAATCTGGGACAATCTTTGACATATTTAGGCCTCCTCGAATAATAATGATAGGTCTAGGGGCTGAGTCCCTCTATGAATACTACTAGTTGAAATTACATCTACAAGTGAGTTTTTCCAAGTATTCAAACTTTCCAATGTAATTCCTCCACTTGCTTCAAAATAGATATTACAATTTAAATTCATATCTGATATAAATCTAATAATTTTATCGCATTCTACGGCCTCCATATTATCAAGCATAATTGTAAGCGGCTTGTTTTTCTGAAGAGAATCCCATGTTTTTGCAGCGATTATTGCTTCTTCTTTATCTCTTACTTCTATAATTATAAATGCGCCTGAACTTTGAAAATCTATATTTTCCAATGCGAATTTTATCCTATCGCTTGACTTGTGTTGTGGATATTGGGCAGCCAAATCGTTTTCTTTCAACATTAAAGCATCATTTCTATCCAATCTATGAGTCAATGCACCGCCTAGGTGGACTGCCCATTTATCAAGTAACCCCCATGTTGTTTTTCTAGTTGATGCAATTGGAATTGTGCTTTTTTTAGTCCAGTTTCTAGTAGTTGTAGCAATACCTGATAATCGTCCTAAAATATTCAACATTGGTCGTTCAATCTTCAACAATTGTGTTTTTTCTCCTATTATTTCAACTAATGTCTCTCCTTTTGATATAAATGTGCCTTCTGAAAAATTCCATTTTAATTCTAAATTTGGCGTCCAATAATTACAAATTCTATTGATTATTTTGTTTCCAACAAATATTCCACTTTCCTTCGCAATAATTTTTGAATTAATAGGATTAATTCCTCCTTTAATCGGATTAATAATGCCATCATCATTTAAAAATGCTGTAGCCCACAAATCGATACTTTCTTTGAAACGTTCAGAAAACTCTCCATTTACATCAAAAAATGCTGAACTGCGATTGTGAGGGAGGGTTGAAGTGGCCGGTTTCACGAGTCCTGTACGGGTTAAATCATTTCAATTAATCCGTTAATAAAAAATAAATTTGATTTATTAACAATATATTGAAAAGAATTCAAGTTATGGGCTTATTGTTGAGAGTTGTGAAAGTTACAGTATTGAATGTCTTTGTTTCGGTATTGATGATTTCTGCAGGTTGTTTTGGAACTACCGAAATAACAAATAAAGATAATTTGGAAGATTTCAAAGATATTGATGAAAATGAAACAGTTGTTGAAAATGAAACAGTTGTTGAAAATGAAACTGAAGAGATGGTTAATACCTATTCTTTCGATTGTATGGGTTCCAATGAATATTGTTACCGTACCTATGATGATTTCACTTTTGCTGAAACACATAACTCATTTGCTACAACTGAAGATCAAGTATACTATCCCGCATCTAATCATGATACTGGGTTAACTGCTCAATGGAATGGAGGGGTACGTGCATTTATGCTAGATACATACCATAATGATGAGATGGGATCAGATAACCCAAACCCCGAACCAAGCGATATTGTATTTTGTCATGGAGATGCAAATGGTGTTATTCATCCTTGTTCATATAGTGAAGTCGATGCTTTTGCTTGGCTCAATAAATTAAGTGATTTCATGGATGATGACGAGACACAAATCGTTACATTATTGCTAGAGAATTATGTTCCTGCAAATCACCTTGAATATTTGTTTAATGAAACTGGTCTTCTAGAACGAGCATATGTACACAAAATGGGAGATTCGTGGCCAACATTGGGAGACTTGGTTCTTTTAGGAAAAACATTGGTAATCTTTTGGGATGAAGGCGATACATCAGAATACCCGTGGTTACATCATGCTTGGAGTCACAGTTGGGATACAAATTACGGTGAACAAAATGAAGAAAATATGAATTGCGATGTAGGTAGAGGGGATATAAATCAGCCAGTTTGGCATCTTAATAATTGGTTAAGCAATGCAATAGGTTTGTCTGACCCAACTCGTTCAGAAGATATCAACTCTCATGATAAAGTTCTACAAAGAGCACTGGAATGTTGGGAAGAAGTAGGTAAAAGGCCTACCTTTATTGCTGTTGATTGGTGGGAAGATGGCGATTTAGTAGATGTAGTAAATGAACTTAATAAAAAAGATAGTTTTGATTCTTAATTCGTAATATTTTCTTCATATGGAAAACCATTCCAATTTTTCATTTGAAGATCCAGGCTTGTAATATCTCCTTCCTCATAATTCTCATCTGACCAAGAAACATCTGCAGCAAATAATTGTAATTCATTTGTACTATTCCCCTTGATATTGAATAATGTAAATCGACCCCTTAGGTCATCATTATAATCTTCATGATAAGGTGTACCAGAATTAAATATCGTAATTTCGCACCAATCATAAACCTTAGTAGAATGAGAATGTCCGTGGATATAGCTAATTATGTATGGACGATATTCTTCTATGACATCGCATAATTCTGCAATCTTTGGTTCATCCCATTCTCTCCACTCCCAAGGCCCGTAATGAGATATTATAATCACTTTTTTATTCGTCCCAACAACATATTCATCAAGGTCGTTTTTCATGAATGTTAAGGCATCACGAGGGTCTCTAAGTCTACTAACATCAAAATTTGGATCTATATCAGTTGGGGCCAAATTAAGTTGAATAAAATGAAGGTCGTCCCATTCCCAAGAATAATGTCCATCTAATCCTGGTGCAGTATTCAATACTCCTTGGCGATATTCATTTCTTATAGATACGGAATCTACAACTGGGTGTTCTTTTGTAATCCTGTAAAAAGGGTTATTCCATTCGAAATAATCATGGTTTCCATAACCCTCATACATGGGATATTTTACTTCATTATTCCCACATAATCCATATCTTTTGATAAATTCTCCATATTCATCATTAGAAAATACTCTTCCATCTCGACCATTTTGTGTGATGTCTCCAGCCATGATAATTCCCCTAACATCAGATATTTCTCCTAATTCCTCAAATCCTGCATCTTCCCATGATAGGACTTCATCAAAGTGATTTAAAGCTTCTACCTGAAAGTCGTTTTGATGATTTGTTGGATCCCAGTGTTGACTATCTCCGAATGCAATAAAAGTCACATTAGTTGTGTTGTTTTGATCATTATTTACTTCTGGCATCGGTGCTTGTTTCATACACCCTTCTGTTCCGTAATCTATGTCTCCAATGTCGAGAATTATAAACGAAGTTAAAAATAAAAATATTAATAAAAATGATTTGAACTTCCTGCCTATGTATTTATTTAATGAATTAGGTGTTGCAGAAACCATATTTTACCCTCATTAATTTTTCTTAATTAATATTATCATTTTATTCTTTGACTTCTACGGTGCAAATTGTGTCATTCTTAGAACCTCCATGGGGAACTAAAAGGATACGGGTCATTTTGAATCCTCTATTTTTGCCTAAGCCCATGCTAGACCATCCAAAACAAATTGCTTTTCCATTAGGTTTCAAAATTCTTGCTATTTCGTTTTTACAACCTGACCAGTAATTCATCATAGTAGGTTTGATTTCGAGTAATTCCATGCCATACCCCTCATAACATTGTTTTGCTTGTGTAATGGAATATGGCGGATCAAATAATACACCCTCGAAGGTATTGCTTTCTAATGTTTTTAGAAACTCTAAAGCATCCATATGATGATTTGCATTCATTTTTTCATTCAGGTCATTAGTAACTTGAGCAGGGCTATTTTCTCCTGCAAATGGATCACACCAAATACCATCATCTATTTCGTCTTCTAATAATTCACGTATAGGTTTAATTGTGAATGTCCACTTGTTAGGCATGGCCCAAATTCTTTCTATCTTCGTCATTCGTCCTCACCCGGTACTCAAATCTTAGTCAATATTTTTGATATGTGTTTCGTTCCCTTTCTTTGATTAATGAATTTAGTAACTTTCTTACTAGTCATCGAATCCTTATAGATTAAATTTATTCTTCTTCATGTGAAATAAGATTAAGAGATTCTATACGATTAGCCACTTCGCCTAATACATATTCTGATTCTAATTCATCCATTACACAAGATACTCTTTCATTACCAAATAGGAAAGTTAGTTGACCATTTTTAGCAACATCTAAATCTCTAAAATCTGAAACATCCCATTGACGGGGGCTCATTGGAAATAAACCAAGGAATTTTGGAATTAGTGTTATTGAGGAACCACTCATTCTAATCTCATGTTTGGCTTCTAACCATCCTTTTTTCATAGTCCCATAATACCAAATTCCGATCAATATTATGGCAGGAGCTAGAAGAACTAGCCATCCATTTAGTACTCCCTTGGGGGCAATTGTAGATGTTGTTGGTACTCCAAAACTAAGTGCCATCAATAAAGTAATTATGAAAATCGTTAGTGCTTTTCCAGATACTACTGATGGAATAGTAAAGCATACAAAACGTCCAACTTGGGTGAATTTGACAAAACCAATTTTCGAATCCTCTATAATCGGCCAACGATTTGGAAAATTCTTAATTTGATCTATTACATTCATGCCGTGTTCATCTGCTTCTACAGATCTACCCGTGTGTTCTTCAAAACGAACATCTAGATTTGTGGCAAGTGCTTCTAATAAATCAAGAGTTGCTCTTTCGTTTGAAAACCTTCCCAAATCAACAACTTTATTTTCTAATTCTAGATGTAATCCATATCCACTTTTTCTGTTACCTTTAGAACTACTTTTTAGACCTTTAATTTTTGTAGCCTTCCAACTATTTTCTTTTCCTGCAAATATATGAATTAATTTTTTCCCATTAGCACTAAGATCCCATCCTGTAGCATTAGCTTTTAATCCCTCTGAATTACTACTAAAGGTCATATTAGAAATTACTGAAGTATTTGTCATTTAACTTCCTCTCCTTGGTGGTCCTCCACTTGATCCTCTCGAGGAACCTCCTTCATTGCTAGATATGATTGAACTTTCTCTAGAACCCCCTCGTACATTTGAAGTTCTATTTGGAATTTTACTTTCATTCTCAAGTTTTTCTTTCACACGTTCAAATTGATTTCTAAGTAATAATCCTTGTTCAACTTTGATTTTACCTTTTGCAATCATTTTATCAATGTATTTTTCCATAGAATCTAATTCTCTATGATCATCTAATCCGTCAAGACGTTTACGAATTCCTCGGAAACGTACTCTTTTTCTCAATAAGAGAAGTATTGAAATGGGTAACAATAAGAGTGGTGCAAGATATTCACTAGCCACTAATGACATGACTCCTGACATTGATACTTCAAAACCCTGTGTATTATATTCTGAACTAAATCCTTCACCTGGAACATAGTAAAAGCCTGTTTCACCTTCGCCATAGAGATTCAAAGGAGTATTTTCACTATCTAATGGATTGCTTCCTCTTTCCATTTCTAATTCATCTGGAAAGCCATCATCATCATCATCATCATCAAGTGAATCTGGGATCCCATCTAAATCAAAATCAAGGGGTTTAGAACTTTTATTATAAGCATCATATGGAACTTTTTCAGCACCCCCTGCTTGCATTTCTAATGAATTTGTTATGCCATCTCCATCAGCATCTTCATCCGCAAGATCCATCGTTCCATCTCCATCCATGTCTGGACACCCTCTCCAAGGAATAGATGAGTTTCCAGGAATACTTGGACAATCATCGGTAATTTCTGTATTTAATTGATCGGTCCAACCATCAAGATCACTATCTGACCATGCTAAAGGATTATTTGGAAATAAATCAGGTAATGAAGCGCCTATAGTTAGGTTATCACCAAAACCATCACCATCAGAATCTAATTGTTGAGTTCTGTCAGTAGGGAAATTATCTATTTGATTTAGTACACCATCCCCATCATAGTCAGATGCACTTCCTCCATGTTCACCTACATATTGATCAAGTAAATCTGGAATTCCATCCCCATCAGAATCTGGACAGCCAATGGATCCAATATGTGACAAACCTGGAACATCGGGACACTCTTCTATATCATCCCAAAACCCATCCCCATCAGAATCTGGACAACCTTGAGGTCCTCTATACGAAGTTCCTTCCTCATCTATACATGAATCGCTCTTCCATGAATCTGCACTACTATTATCTCCATATCCATCACCATCACTATCTGCGGTTTGAGATGCCTCTTCAGGGAATACATCCCATAAATCCCCCACTCCATCGTTATCACGATCACTACAACCTAGTCCGGTAGGTATGTGAATTGAATTTCCACTTTCGGTAGGACAAGCATCAGGATTATTTCCACCTGCATTATCACCAAAACCATCACCATCTTGATCACTCCATTGAGTTGGGTCTTCTTGGAATGCATCAGGATTATTCCCTTGAGGATTATCTCCATATCCATCATTGTCAATATCAGAGTATTGTGTAGGATCTAATGGAAGGTCATCTTCTAAAGTAATATAGCCATCTCCATCCCAATCAGTTTCAGAACCATTACCATCATTTGGCACTGGATCTATTAAGTCAGGAATTCCATCTGAGTCACTATCTGGACAACCTGTAAGTTGTATTGTAGAAAATCCAGGCACCCCTACACAATCATCTGCTGCGTTTGAATATCCATCATTATCTTGATCTTCACAACCATAACGATCAATCCAAGATGTACCAAAAGTTCCTGGACAATCATCTCCGAGATCTTCTCCATTAGTATTTAGAGAGTGAGCATCACCATATCCATCACCATCAGTATCTACTGTTTGTAAAGAATCTGTTGGGAACGCATCCCATGTATCGCCAAATCCATCACCATCTGAATCTATACATCCTCTCCCAGATTTATCAGTACTTGTGCCAACTTCATTTGGACAATCATCAGGTGTTGTTCCTCCTTGATTATCTCCAAATCCATCACCATCTTGATCACTCCATTGGGTGTCATCATTGATGTCTGAATCGGCATCAGTTCCACTTGGATTATCTCCATATCCATCGCCATCTTTATCGGTCCATTGGGTGGGATTATTGGGGAATGCATCTAAATTATTTGCAGGGGTATTGTTATGATCTAATACTCCATCTCCATCCCAATCTTCTACATTTCCTGTAGCTGTTTGTGGTAAGGGATCGTTTGAGTCACTAATTCCATCTTGGTCAATATCTGGACATCCTAGTTGATCTACCCAACTTATTCCATATTGATACGGACATGGATCTGAAGCATCTGCATAATCATCACTATCAGAATCAATGCAACCATAATATTGAATGATATTGTTTAATGAAATAATCTGTATTTTTGATTTACCATATACAGAATCACATGAATCATGTTGATTTCCTGTTGCATTGTCTCCATATCCATCACCATCAGCATCTCGTGATTGTGTATCATCATTAGGATGACTATCTGCCATACCTAGTGGATGGGCCCACCAAGAACCACTTGAATCACTAAATCCATCACCATCTGAATCTGCACAACCATTACGATCCACGTTACTGGTTCCTGCTTCGAAAATACAACTATCGGGATTATTTCCCATTCCTCTATCTCCAAAACCATCACCATCATAATCGGCCCATTGAGTGCCATCACTTGGAAATGCATCTACTTGAGTTGCTCCTATTATTGAACTGTCTCCATATCCATCACCATCACTATCTGTTGTTTGTGTTGGATTTGATGGAAGTGCATCATTATCATTTTCAACACCATCTCCATCCCAATCAGTTTCAGAGCCTGCTCCGTCATAAGGGGAAGGGTCATCTTGATCTGCAAGGCCATCTTCATCAGCATCAGGACATCCGAAAGTATTGAGTAATGAGGATGTACCAAATACGTTTGTACAATCATCACCTATGTTGCTATATCCATCTCCATCAGTATCTGGGCAACTCCATTGGTCTATTGTTGAAGTTCCTAATTGAGATGGGCAATCATCAGAACCGTCTTCCATTCCATCATTATCTGTATCAATACATCCAAGATTTACAATGAGATTATTATTAATTATAGAGTATAGACTTGTGCCTGTTTGACCAACACAGTCATCTGCATTATATCCACTTGCATTATCTCCATATCCATCACCATCTTGATCTCTCCATTGAGACCTATCATTGGGATGACTATCAGCACTAGCTCCTGGTGCAGAACCATGGGCCCCATTTGATGAATCCGGATCAGACCATCCATCACTGTCTCCATCAGGACAACCAAGTCTATCTTCATCACTTGTTCCATAATTGAAAGAACAATCATCGGCATTTGTTCCTAGAGAATTATCTCCATATCCATCACCATCACGATCGGACCATTGAGATGAATCGAAAGGAAATTCATCTGATGGAGAATTTGCTCCCCCGCCTCCATCAGACCATCCATCACCATCAGTATCAATGCATCCCCATACATCCATTGTTGAAGTGCCAGATGTATCAGAACAACTATCATATCTAAAACCATTTATTTGATCACCATATCCATCTCCATCACCATCGTGCCATTGTGTTGCATCTCCTGGAAATGCATCAGCTAATCCCGCAGGATGTGCGAACCAATTTGAATCTGCATCACTATAATAATCACCATCAGAATCAGGACACCCATATCTATCTCCTGCAGAGGCTTTACTTGTTCCATAAACTACAACACAATCATCATAGGGAGATGATGCATCGGCTAATGCTTGATCTTCAAACCCATCATTATCAAAATCTAGAGGTGATGGATCTATTAATGTAGCACCTGCAATATCGTCACCTGGCCATCCAAAAATATCACCTCTTGAATTTGCATTTGATGTATCGAAATTATTCCCTAGTCCATCTCCATCTGTATCATTCCATTGTGAATCTTCTTGCATAAACATATCATTTAGATCTGATTGACCATCCCCATCCATATCAGGACAGCCATATCTGTCTCTCCATGATAAACCCCAATTTGAAGGACAATTATCCCCTTTGAAACCGTTCACCTCATCTCCATATCCATCCAAATCATAATCACTCCACTGAGTGGGTTGAAGATGAAACGCATCTTTTGAATCTGCATGTCCATCCCCATCACTATCTCTTGTGAAACTAGAAACAATCGAACTCGGTGAATTTGAGGTGAATGTTTGTTCATTCATCTGAATTATTCCATCTTGATATGTCGAAACAACTACTACATTGAACGGATCATTATTTACTGCAACTCCGTTAGCAGAATCATCTTCTGCTGTTCCAGAGGTGTGAAGCCATTCACAATCATTAGATGTTAAATTAAAAATACCAACGAATGCATCAGTATATGTGGGATTATCATTAGAATAACTACAAGAATCTTGAGTGCCGTTATCTGTAAATGTACCAGTACCAACAACAACTTCTTGACCATTCTCAATGTAATAATCAAGATCTGTTAATTTAGATCCTGATGGGGCCACATAGGAAGAGGATAAAAGCGCACCATTACTATCAGAAGTTCTTCTAAAGTATGCTTGATCGTAATAGGTCAAACCAGCGTAAATATCTCCGTCGTACATAAAAAGTGCACCTCCATAATCATTAAAATTTGAACCTAATCTATAATTGAAATTCCATTCTTCTGAAACGTAATCAGATACGTCAGTACTATCGTATAAATTTATTGTTATCTTGCTGATAACTATATCCCATGAACCTGAATACGAAGTAAAGGACGATCCCCCTATTGTTAATGGACCGTTAAAATCGGATATGATTCGTACCTTGTCGCACATTGAATCTAAGCCAATAAATGAGTAGCAGGGGTCATTTGTATCCACCGAATTGGCATACGGAGTTGCATCTATTGCAGAAACACGACTAACTGCTGTACCCTCAAGATCTTCTGCGTAAGCCCAGTTAAGGTAAGTACCTTGACTCACATATTTAATCGCCATTATAAAGCCAGTCATGTCTGAATTTAAATAATTAGGTTCGTAAAGATATTCACTTCCATCAGTACCTGGATTTGTAAAGTTGACACGATATGCAAATTCTCCCGCAATCCAAAGTCTTTGGTTTCCAGAAAGTGATAATGATAAATCTATGTCGCTAATACTAGCTACGCAGTATAACTGCGGACATCCATTATTTGCTGCTGTCACAATATTTCCGCCTAAATCTACCACAATTACGTAAGGTCTTGAAACTGCATTTGAAATAGAAAGGGTGTTGCCATTAATTGTAATATCTTCAGTGTGTATTCCTGCAGCATAAACATTTACACTAGAACTTACAACGCTACTAAGAGGTGCAGCATCAAAATCAATTGCCCAAATCCAATTTCCTTCAGGACTTAATTTTGCCATAAATCCATCAGTTTCATAGCAAATTGAACCCAGTATCACCCACATGCCACCACACGATATTGTTGCTGAAGAAATATAATGATTCCCAAATGTTGCAGTTCTTTTAAAAGACCCTACAACATAACTATTTCCATCATCATCCATTGCAATATCTTCAACATTAATAGAACTTAAAGATTCTACAAGATAGCTTGTATCGTGTGCAATATGGTCTAATGGGGAAATATTATCACTTGAGGAATCGCCGGTACTACTTGCAGAATCAAATATATTTTCAAGTTCAAAATTTTCTTCATTTTGTGTATTTTCGTTTTCATCTGTAGGCGATAATGGCGCAAAAATTGCAAGCAACATCAGTGAAACTAATAGCATACTGGCTCGGTTCATGGTGGCATGTAGTTAAGTGGGACTATTTCTTATTTTGTGAATATCCACTTGTTAGGCATGGCCCAAACTCGGTCTATCTTCATTAATTCCCCTCTTTATGCCCTTCTTCATTAAATTCAATGGTAGATAATGTTGATTTTGCTGCCATTAAACAGGTTAGGATATCGTCTACGGTAGAACGTAAACTACTCGGTGATTTTGAAACAACTGTAACCTTTAATTCTGCATTCTCATCATCTAATATAATACTTTCAATAATGAAAGAGTCTGGGTCATCAACCTTTAGCGTATTTACTAAGATTTGGACTTCTTCTGGTTCACCCTTCCATGAAAGTATTGCCCTAAACTCTTCAGACACAAATACGGATGACACAAAACCTGCCTTGAGTGTTACGTATGAATTGGATAATTTGTTCCGATTAAATGTTAATTCTGTTACGACCAAATTATTAGGGGATTTGTCCTGAGCAAATATGGGAGAGAGTAGTATATCGAATATTGACATTTTTTTACCAGGGTCTGGTGGCGCCAATGTCAATACAATTCAAACAAAACATAGTGGCAGAAAATGTATTTTATTACATAGAAGAAAGGATGTTGAAGAAACTATACAATTAGCAAAAGCAATTGGTTTAGATATTGTTGAATGTATCTTTCAATCTGGTAAAGAACATCCTCGTTCATTTTTTGGAAGTGGAAGATTAAACGCTATTTCTGCAGAATTAGAGGTAATAAATTCTGCACATCCTTGGCATGGAGTAGATCTAGTATTAGCTCATACAAATACGAATTCTACTCAAATTGTAGAACTTGGTAAAATTCTTGGCGTTGAATGTTGGGATCGTGTAAGATTATTACTAAATCTATTTACAAATCAAGCAAATAGTGTAGAAGCAAAACTACAAGTGAAATTAGCAATGTTACAAGCAGATCGCTCAATAATGAGGGAATTGGCAAATCTTCAAAACAAAGGTGAAAAATTAGGATGGGGGGCTGGTGGAAGGCATGCTTTAGAAAACAATATGAAAATTATTGATCGAGAAATCTCAACATTATTACGTAAAAAAAGAAGGCGTGAAATATCAGAAAATGAACGTAGAAAAAGAAGAAATAAAGAAGGCGTGAAGTCAATTGGATTAATTGGATATACAAATGCAGGAAAATCTAGTTTGTTTCAAACAATGGCTGGAAAGCCTGTATTGATTGAAGACCAGTTATTCTCTACACTTGAAACAACAATCGGAAGAATGCAAAAAAGTCCAAGAATACTAATGGTTGACACAATTGGGTTTGTGGATAATTTACCTGCTGTATTACTTGATGCGTTTAATTCCACAATTAAAGAAAGTACCATGTGTGATATTATTCTCTTAATAATTGATTCAGAGGATGAAAAAAATGAGTTTATTAGAAAATTAGAAACCACTTTGAGGGAATTAGAATCACAAAAAGAACAATTCGAGTTTAAACAATTACAAGTTGTTCTAACAAAAGTAGATTTAGTATCATTTGAAAAATTAGACCAATTATCAGATATCATCATGAGTTATGGATTGGATCCTGCTGTGTGTACATCATGTATAGACAAAAGAGGAGTCATTAAACTACGGGATGTCCTTTTATCAAAATTATTTAGAACTCCAGTTTTAATTGATATTTTACCTCCTACAGAAAACCATCATATCTCACAATTAGCAATAATTGCACATTTGTATGAATTAGGGCATGTCATCAAAGAAACAAAATTAGATACGTTAGATGTAATACGAATAACACTGTGGGTAGATGATGGTGTATTGAATCGTTATCTTTCAAAGTCAAATAATCAAATAATAATTTCAAAATCAATATCTGAGGCGAACATATGACAAATGAAGAGAAAGTGGAAGAACAATATCTTAATCAGATTATTTCTATGGGTTATTCAGAGGAAGATGCTAGAGATTACGTTGATTCACAAAATAAATCTGAAGAGACTGCAATTGATCCAAATTTAGGAGTAAATAATGAAGATAATCTTGAGGTTAAATTACCTGAAATAAATGAATCTGTTTTTGCAAGTAGTAGCTCAAAACTATTACTTCCATCTGATAGAGATGTCAATCCTTATGCTAGAGGTTTAGCAATGCTGTTACTAATTGGTTGCCTTGCAGGGTTTTTGAATGGTGTTGATTTTTTGTCGCCTACTTCTGGGATTAATAGGCCTCATGAGTTAATTTATGCTCAAAGTATAGGGGCACCAGAAGATTCTGGCATCTTTCTTGGATCTGTTGTTCTGGAAGATGGGAGTCCTGCTGAAAATTATACAATAAGTGTTAGATCGGGAAGGGGGGGTAATCACTTTTCAACTACTGATTCTGAAGGGAAATTTAGAATTGAAAATTTAACACCTAGTTTATCTGTTTTAGATATTGCAATTATTGAGGATGGTAACACGTATGGAATCTCTCATAGGATGTTACTAAATCCTCCTGCGGGATTTGAACCATATGGATTTACGCAAATTGACTTAGTATTTCCAGATAAAAGCGAATTTGGAACAGATAATGGCACAGGTGTTTTTTGGAATGACTATAGTCCAGACGAAATGGAATTTCCATTAATTGATCCTTCTGCTGCAACATTATATTCTATATTTGGATACGCTTTTGTTGGTATGGCCGCCTTGGGTACATTGCTTGCCATTATTGCAATAAATAATGGAAATTTAGGTTTGATTCGAAGTGCATCTGGGCTTGTTTTCTTTTCAATGGGGCACTTTTATTCTTCTTGTTGTATTGGATTAATTGTACTTTTACTTAGTTTCATGATACCTAGAAATGAAGGCTTTTGATGTATGGTGTTATCCTCTAATCGAATCGGATGACAAAAATTGAATTTGAAGAGTTGTCCGAATGGGCTTGGGCGATTAGGGAATTGCCTTCTAGTGTTGAAGCTGTGTTTATTGATGAAGATGTGATTTTAGCAGGAGATAAAGATGGAGCTGTCTTCTGTTGGAATCATGAAGGTGAAGTTCTCTGGAAGCAAGATGTGGGGAATCGTGTTGAAAATTTCGTATTTACAAAAAAATCTAATTCTGCTAATCTATTTTTAGTTGCTGGGTTAGAAGTCATTGGTTTAAATTACTCATCCGGAGAAATTATTTGGAGGGCGGAATTAGAAGGAATTAGCGATTGGGTAGTAATCGATGAAGAAAATGATCAAATTGTTGTGACAAGCTCTGTGTTTGATCTCGAATACTATGATTTCATTGAAGGATGTTGCTGGAGATTTAATTTTGAGGGTAAATTATTAGATTCACATAAAATGGATGAAAAAGCATGGCACCTTTATTCAAATAAAGATGGGGCTATGCTTGGATTAGGTAGGCCGAAAAATGGAATATTATTGGTGAATAATGATACATATGAGCATTTAGAAATTGTAGATAGTCCTATTTGTTGTGGATATAAAAATATATTTGGCCATGCAAATGGTTCTATTTCTATTTTAGAAGAGGGGGAAATAACCACACAAAAAATATGTGACTCTGCAATTAGTTCTATTACTATTCAAAATAATGATTTTCTAATTTCTAATCAAGATGGGAAATTATATTGCAATAAAGAAAACAAAGCGACATGGGAGTATGAATCAAATGAATCTCTTTCATTAATTAATGGAATTGAGTCTTCGGAAATAGATATGGTTTTTGCTAGTACAAGGACTGACAATGGATCTAAGTTATTTTTATTGGATTTGAATGATGGAAATGAAATCTTAACTTCTGAAACTGATTCCTCTATCCGGATTTCTTCTTCAAAAGAAAATATGCTTTTACTTGGAATGGATAATGGGAAAATATTAATCTTCGAGATGGATTTATTACTACGAAGATTAAATCAGCAAAAAGATTCAGAGGAAGTAGATGATAGCCGTAAAAAAATGCTTGAAAGGTTACGAGGATTACGTAAATAATTACCTTGAAGGCCCAATCATTTTCTCTGGCTTAATCCATTTATCATATTGTATATTTGTCAAAAATCCTAACTCAATACCTGATTCTCTTAGTGTTAATCCTTTTTCATGTGCATTCTTAGCAATCTTTGCAGCCTTATCATATCCAATATGATTATTCAATGCTGTAACTAACATTAATGAGTTTTCTAGGTGGTCTTGTATAACTTCTTTATTTGCTTTTAATCCATTAACACATTTTTCTCTAAAAGAACGACTGGAGTCTGTAAGTATCCTTATTGAATGTAATAAATTATGTATCATCATTGGTTTAAATACATTCAATTCAAAATTCCCTTGAGTTCCTCCAATTGTAATTGCGGTATGGTTTCCAATTACCTGACAACATACCATCGTCATTGCTTCGGACTGAGTAGGGTTTACTTTTCCAGGCATTATAGAAGACCCTGGTTCATTTGCAGGAAGTGATAATTCTCCTAATCCACATCTTGGTCCAGATCCAAGCCAACGTAAATCATTTGCAATCTTCATTAAACTCGCTGCTAATGTATTCAATGCTCCAGATGCTGAAACAACTGCATCATGAGCCGCTAATTGAGCAAATTTGTTTTTGGCAGAAATAAATGGTAATCCTGTTTTCTGAGCAATTGTACTTGCAACCAGATCAGCAAAATGAGGATGTGTGTTCAATCCTGTACCTACTGCTGTGCCGCCAAGTGCTAATTCATACAAATCCCCTAAAACAAATTCGATTCGCCGAATATCTGCATCCATCATTGAGACGTACCCGCTAAATTCTTGACCCAAAGTAAGTGGAACAGCATCCATTAAATGGGTTCTTCCAATTTTTATAATTTGAATAAATTCAACACTTTTTTTGTGAAGAGCTTCTCTTAATGCATTTATTTCTGGTAATAATTTATGTTTGATTTCTTCTGTTGCAGAAATATGCATGGCTGTAGGAAATGTATCATTAGAAGATTGTCCACGATTAACATGATCATTTGGATGTACTGGAGATTTACTCCCCATTATTCCTCCAGATATCTCAATAGCCCTATTTGCGATAACTTCATTTGTATTCATATTGCTTTGAGTCCCACTACCTGTTTGCCAGACTCTTAAGGGGAAATGATCATCTAAATCTCCATCTATTACTTCTTCGGATGCCTCGACAATTAATTTTGCAACCTTTGTATCTAATTGTTCTAATTTCATATTTACTTTAGCTGCACTTTGTTTTAATATTCCAAATGCCCTAATCATTGCTCGAGGCATTTTATCATCCCCAATATCAAAATTAACTAACGAACGGGCTGTTTGAGCACCATAATATCTATCAGAAGGGACTTTGACTTCGCCCATAGTATCTTTTTCAATTCTTATTTCTGAATTTGATTTGATTTTTTTAGGTGGCTTAGATTTTATTACTTTAGGTGCTTGAACTTCAACACCTATTCCTAAATGTAGTAATCTGGTTATTGTAGCTGAGCGACCTTCTGCTCTTCCTTTTCCCGTATGGCCGTCTAATTTGATTGCTAAATCTTCTGGAATGCTGATGCTTAATATTCTACGTCCGCCTGCTCTATGTCGCGCCATGTACTGGCGTGGAGTTTTTAATTAATAAATGCTCTTTTTATTAATTTTAGACTATTAATTCGTTTAAATCTCTTGTTTAGGTTCTAGAAACAGAGATGATTTGTTGCGGTGTTCGGGGTTTATCTCCTGCTTCTGTATCGCATGCTTCTATAGCCATTACAATATCCATTCCGGCTGTAACTTCTCCAAAGACTGCATGGTTACCATTTAGCCATTCACAAGCAACTGTTGTTAAGAAAAATTGGCTTCCTCCTGTATTTGGTCCAGCGTTTGCCATTGAAAGTAATCCTGGCTTATTATGTCTCATTTTTAATGCTGAAGCTTCACATTTGATATTCCATCCAGGGCCTCCTGTTCCAGCTCTTCTGCTGTTTGGATCCTTGGAATGTGGGCATCCTCCTTGTAACATAAAATCCTTAATCACACGATGGAAATGTAATCCATCATAATGACCACTGTCAACTAATTTTAGGAAATTAGCTACTGTGTCTGGGCATTCTGCATGATATAAATTCAAAGATATATCTCCTGCGCTTGTTTTCATTAGTACATCGACCATGTGCTTTCCAACACGAGGAGGCTTTTGAGATTGACCATTTGATTTTATCAAACATATAATCTATTAATTGTTAATTCAAATTGTAACCAATGATTGTTTGCTTCAGGCCGGTCATCTCTATTTTTGTAGGCTAAATCTGGAGGTAGAAGTACTGTATGTGTTGATGATGTTCCTATTCCGTCAATTCTACATGTTGCAATATCTCCACAATCTAAACCAACTTGCCCCCATCCAAACCCTTTGATGTAATTATCGTCTTCGCCAGCCCTTACTGGTAAATCTCCTTCATCCAATAATTCTCCTGTATCATAGATGAATACTTTATAGTGGACATCTAAATTTTGCCCTTCTTCAATATGAACCCCACTTTGAGAATCAGACACTACTACGATTTTCAAAATGATTGATGTATTCGGATCTATTGAAGATTCAATCTTTGCATACACATTCTCATTTTCTGGTTCTGCATTCAATACAAGTGAAATTAATCCCGTCTCATTTGCTTCTACTGTTAATGAATTCCCAGTAGAGCCAAAACCGATTTCTTCAATAGCATTTCCATCATTATTAGTAGATAAATTAACTGTAAAGTCTTGATTTGAAGAGGCAGCATTTCTTATTGCAATTACCACCCTATCTCCTATTCCTTGATGTGGCCAAATACATTCAACTTCACCTGGATACCAAAAAATATCATCTTGTTCATGCATTATCTCAGGCATTTCCCAAGTTCCGTTTAAGGGGGTACACGTATCGAGTAATAACTTTGCTTCCCAAGGCCATCTACCATCAATCATATTTGGTAATTCGGCTGGTTTTTCTTCTCCAACTTCATTCATATTATCTAAGGAATCTAAAAAATCCACAGTTCCTTGGTAAACCCAAATTCCTGAAAGGATGAGGAGGACCGCAGCACTGATTGAGATTGTATCTAATATTCTCATCACTCCTGGGGTTTGAAGAGCTGTGAGGTCTATCCATCTACCCTCTTCGTCGCCACGACTACGACTAAGCCAAATCCTCTTCACAAGAGTGGGTAGAAGAACACTCTCTTAAACCATTTTCTCTAAAGAAATTTGTAATGTCAAAATAATATATTTTCATTCAAATAATGATTATTACGATATAATATCTAAAAACTCATATTGAATATGTTCTTGGAATGTATTATGAAATCAAGGGGTATTACAATTTTTGTAATTTTTGTAATGCTCTTATCGGTACCTTCTATTCATGCTAAAGAGGATGGAATTACAAATAAATCAGATGGGTGTTCTTGCCATGGAGGCGGAGAAGGTAATGCAGAAGTTACGATTGATTTACCTGAAGAATATAGTTCTGGGCAATCATATTCTCTTACAATAAGCGTTGACGGGATGGGCTTTAGTGGAGGGGGATTCAATCTGGCTGTTACTCATGGTGCCCTATCTACCTCTGATTTGAATACAAAGATTGTTTCTGGTCAGGCTGTTCATTCTAACCCAGATAGCAATACTTGGAGTATCGATTGGATGGCGCCCCCTCAAGGAACTGGCCCTGTTACATTCACCCTTGCGGGCTTATCTGCAAATGGAAATGGGCAAAAAACAAGTGATGGATGGGGTACTCTTTCATTGGATGTTCCTGAAGGGAATTTAGCACCTATAATTTCTAATGTTCAAATATTACCATTAAATCCAACCTCTTCGGATTCTTTACAATTAAGTTATGATTATGAGGATAATGAAAATGACCCCGATTCGAGTTCAATTGTATGGTTTAAAAACGGTAATTTAGATTCTCAAGGAACGATTTCTAGTACCGAAGATTTACTTGAAATTGATTATTTAAACACAGAAAGGGATGATGTTTGGAGTATTCAAATAACGCCCAATGATGGCGAAAACACAGGAGTAATGATTACTGAAGAAGTTGTAATATTGAATTCTAAACCTGTTGTAGATAACCTTTCAATTACGCCTTCGGGGCCTTCTCAAAATGATGACTTAGTGGCTAAGTGGGATGAATATGATGAAGATGCAGATACATTGACAAGTTCCATAAAATGGTTCAATAATGATACTCATGAAACCGAGCTTGATGGACTTACAACTGTGAGTAGTTCATCTACACAAGAAGATGAAGAATGGTTTTTTAGTATTACTTTAAATGATACTTTTGAAGAGCAAATTACGAACTCTAGCAAAGTCATTCTCAATTTAGTAAATGATATACCTACAATAGAAAATATGGAAATTCAAAATATCGAGCCTACAACTCTATCTAATTTAACTGCTGAATGGCTGTTTTTAGATGGAGATGGAGATGACCAATCTAGTTACGAAATAAAATGGTATCTTGATGGTGTTCACCAATCACAACTAAATGATCAGATGACCATTGACTCTCAATTTACTTCGA
>Ga0114997_10000767_pt1 | contig 26634 bp, 20 predicted proteins | sample ArcticOcean_MG_C_2_FD_87045 | JGI IMG/M metagenome (GOLD analysis project Ga0114997, IMG submission 87045) | Marine microbial communities from western Arctic Ocean - ArcticOcean_MG_CB4_136 | ecosystem: Environmental > Aquatic > Marine > Oceanic | place: Arctic Ocean: Canada Basin | collected... | reverse complement strand
GACTCCGACTCACACGCCGACATTCGTCTCCTTGTCCCAATGTGTACCAAAAAGGGGAAAGCTGTACCAAACGAAAAAGCTTGGTACAAAAGCCCCAAAAGACGAGTCATGCGTCTCATCGTCAACTACGGACCACGCACGGCGATCGTCGTCCTGGACGGTGGTGCGACCATGTTCGACCTGGTAGAAAAGTGCGCGCAGAAGGTGGGGATGAAGAATGGACAGTTTGACGTTTGCCTGGATGTCGCCGGACGACCCGTCATCGAGGACATGAAGGAGGTGTGTGACGGGGACAGTCTCCGCCTCGTGACCAAGGAGGAGGGTGCACCCCACAAGAAGCAACGCACGACGTCGGCAACCACACGTTCGGAACGATCTGTACACAACCGACTTCGTGACGACGCTGGGTACGTTCGCGTTTTTGCTGGTCACGAGGACGGCAACGCAATGGTCCGTTGCGCACTCGCGGCACTCGGAGACATTTCCCCGTCGGAGCTGTCCGTGCCGACGAACGGTGTGAAGAACATGGAGGTGACGACGCGCGCCAACATTGTCCAAACGGCGACACACCTCTCGCCGGAGTGGAAGAACGCGGGACACTACGACGCGAACGAGGCGGGCGACGTTCTGTGCGCGGTCGCCGCGTACTACAAGACCCCAGTCGTCGTTCTTGATCTGGTCCACAAGCAGTACACGTCCGCACACCGGTACCTGGTCGACGGTTCGGACGGCGCCGTATCGTTGGACGCCATCTCCGACTGCGCACCGGGATCCATCCTTCTCGAACGCAAGGCCACTCACTATTCGGCGTTCCTGCACCTGGCGCGTCCCACCACCAAGGACGAGGCGTACCGTATGCACGCAAACGGGTTTGGAATCTGCTACGACCGTTCCAAGTACGTGAAGGCGGCAACGGAGGTCGGTATCCTCACCAAACGTGCACTCCTCGTTCCTCGCGACTGTGCGTACGTTCCGGTGATTTTTGCGCACATGAATCTCAACGGCATCGCCAGACAGACACTCAACCTGCTGGACCTCACGTTTCGCGAGGAGTGCGAGAGGCGCGAACAGTGCGGTGACATTGCGCCACGAAGCTGCATCGCATTCATGGACAAGAACGCAGAGGCAAGTGGTTTGTTTGTGCGCAAGGACATTCTCCACCTTCGCAATGTCTGGGGTGTTACAATCGGTCCGCACATGAATGGGGTCTCTCCACTCGACGCGCGCCGCAAGCAGCGCTGCGTCGATGGAATACTGGCAGGTTGCGAGTCCGACGTGTGATATGTGTGCGCATTTGGGACGACGTTCGGACACGGGGGTGTGTGGTAATGAGGCGCGTTTACCTTACCACACGCGTATTTGGTAAGGGTTTGAGAAAGTACGCAGTGGATATGTCCGACATTGTCAACCTGCTACGCAACGGTGTCTCCGTGACCGATCCGCGCATCCGTCCACATGTGGAAACGGCGGATGCGGAACTCGTCGCGTTGTTTGGTAGTTTGAAGGGGTTTACTCCAATGGCGCGCCACAGATTCCTGATTGCACGGGAACTCGATGTACAGGAGGCGCACGCAATGATGATACGGCGTGTGGAGTGGGCGCGGTCGACCCTTCCCATCCCCATGAGCGACAGTGTGAGAGAAGAAATGGACAAGGGGAAGGTGGTCGCGACTCCGTACAATGATTTGAAGACGGATCGTCCCATCGTGGTGATTCGGTCTCGCCTCTTCGATCCTAAGATTCGAAGCATGGACGACAGTGTCCGGGCGACCATCGCAACGGTGGAGCAGTCGTTGGGGCGTTCTACTTCCGAGAGTGTCTGCGTGTACTACGATCGAACGGGCCTCGATATCAAACGGAACTTGGACATCGATTTTCTGAGGGAGGTGATACGCGTCCTCTCGGACAACTATCCGGAGACACTGTCTTCCATTTACGTGTACCCTACCGGAGGAGTCTTCAAGGCCGTCTGGACCATGGTTGCCGCGCTCCTCAACAAACGCACGCGAAACAAGGTCGTCATGCCCAAATCGTTGGACGAACTCCTGGAGGCGATCCCCACTCCTCTTGTGATGGAGGGGTTGTGAAAAAATTGTTTCATACACAGACAAATGGAGTGCGTGCGTGCGCCCCGTCCCGACATGGTACGAACGTTTGGTCTCGTCGCATTTGCATACGTTGCACTGTCGAGAGGTACGTGCTGTAAGTGGAAGCGCGTCGTCGCGTCCCTCATTGTGGTCAACGGACTCTTGTGTCACCTGACGCAGACGAGTTCGTGCCAATGGTTGGATGTCGTCGTGAATACGCTCGTCATACTCGTCCTCAATGCGACCTCTCCCGATCAACCCTACATTTTACTCTCAACTCTCGTCATATTCCTTGTTTGGAAACGGTGCACAGGTCGACCGGAGCGCGCGTGGCTGCACGTCCTTGGGGTGCAGTGGATCGGAGCGTACGCCCTTACGCGCGCGTGAGTGCCCCGTTTACGCGCGTGATCAAAACTCAGCGTCGAGTCCAAAGGTGTGGTCCTCCCCGGGACGCACGCGCACCCCCGCCTTCTGATACGACGTCTCGCGGTTCTCGAAGAAGTTGGCCTTGGTCTCCAACCCCTGCGTGAGCATGAACTCAAAGGGACACGTCGTGTGGAAGAGTTTGGGGTGACCCAACTGCACGAGAAGTCGGTCCGCCACAAACTCGATGTAGATGGACATGTCCGCCGCGTTCATGCCGATGAGGGACACGGGCAGTGCCTCGCAGATAAACTCCTTCTCGTGCTCCACAGCGTCGCGCACGATCTTGTGCACGGTCTCGTCCGACAATTTATTGGTCAGCAGGTCCTTGTACAGGTGCGCTGCAAAGTCCTGGTGCATTCCCTCGTCTCGCGCGATGAGGGTATTGCTGGCGCACAGTCCTGGCATTAGACGACGCTCCTTCAACCAGAAAATGGCACAAAAGGAGCCGGAGAAAAAGATGCCCTCCACGACCGCAAAGGCGACGAGACGTTCCGCAAAAGATGCATCGTCGTTGTCGATCCAACGGATCGCCCACTGCGCCTTTTTACGGATGCAGGGGAAGTGGTCAATGGCGTGGAAGAGACGGTCGCGTTCCCCCTCGTCCGAAATGTAGGTCTCTATCAAGAGCGAATACATTTCGTTGTGCACGTTCTCCATGGTCTTCTGAAAGTCGTAGAAGCACTTTGCCTCGCGGAGGCACACCTCCCGCCCGAAGCGTTCGGCGAGATTGTCGTTGACGATCCCGTCGGAGTTGGCAAAGAAGGCGAGGACCATGGAGACAAAGTGGCGTTCGCCCGCGGTGAGGCGCTCCCAATCCGACGGATCCTTGCTCAGATCCACCTCTCCCACCGTCCAAAATGCGGCGAATGCTTTCTTGTAAAGTTCCCAGGTCCGGGCGTAGCGGATGGGGAACAGGTTGAAACGTTTCTCCTCAGGAGACAGCAAAACCTCCGACGTGCGCATTTGCAGTATGTTTGTTGGTACGTTGGGTTGGTACACACACACACACACACACGTGTCGTTAATGATGTCTGGTACACTTTTTTCTTCCACCATCGGACAAATGGACTTCGTACATGTATACGTGCGTCTACTCTTGGCATGGGGACCACTCACCCAGGAAACTCGCCGTGCTTCTATATAGAAGCTATTTTCTAAGACTCGATGTCATTCGGTGTCCGTCTTAATTGGTATGCAACGCCTCTTGCACAATACTTTTTTGCGACACACCGACGACATGTCTCAGGTGAGACGCAATTCCGCAACGATGCGCCTTTGAACGTCGTCCGCCACCAACCCTTCGCCACGTTCGAAGGCGGCGAGCGTTTCCACATCACAACGGACTCGCTGGGCGAGCTCGTGCACCGTGAGACGATTCTGTATGCGCGCGATCTGCATGCGTTCTCTCAGGTCCTTTGTGCGCGTTACCATCGTGGTCGTTGCGTCCGCCGTCACGGTAGAGGATGTCGATGGTGTTGGTCGCTGTCGCAACAGAGACCACGTTTGCCAGACGGGAACGTAGTTTGTCAAGGTTGCGTCGACCTGCATCAGTGTGACGCACGTTGCTGAGAACACCCACGCGAGTGAACGATTCTAAGGCGATCGTTATTGAGATGCTCCCCACCGAGAACGACACATGGTTTCTCATTCGCTCGTACTTTGAAAAGTACGGCATGTGTCGCCATCAGATCGAAAGTTTCAACAACTATCTCCAGGTCTTGCTCCCGCACATTGTACAGGAGTCGTCGGAGATGCGTGTCACGGAGGGGGATTCCGAGCACGTCGTTTCCATGTGCAATCTTAGCGTGGAACGTCCCACCGTCACCGACGCAGACGGAACGGAACGCGTCCTCGAACCGCACATGGCGCGACTGCGGAACCTCACCTACTCGAGCGCCATCATGGTCGACGTCGTGCACGACATTTATCGAAACGGTGCACAGGTGGAACGCCGTCTCTTTCGCGAAACTTGCCTGTGTCGTCTTCCGATTATGCTCGGTTGCAACGCGTGTCATACGCAACATCTGGAAAGTCACATGGAGTGCCCACTCGATCAGGGCGGCTACTTCATCGTGGGTGGATGCGAAAAGGTACTTGTGGCACAGGAGAAGCTTCACCAGAACGTCCCTTACGTCTTCAGCGTGAAGCAACCGTCGCGGTTCTCCCTGCAGTGCGAGATTCGCAGCTGCAACGAACGCAAGCTGCGGAGTACCTCCTCCCTCTACATTTACATCACGAACGCAAAGAAGGGAGCGATTCCGTGCATGGTCGCAGAACTTCCCTTTGTGACGATGCACGTTCCCGTACTCGCACTCTTCCGTCTTCTGGGAGTGGAGACACGGCAGGCGGTGATGGAGGCAATCGTCGGAACGGAGGACGCCACGGAGTACCGTCTCCTGTGCTCCATTCTCGACAACGACAACACTGCCGACATGAGCGTGGATGCGCTTTACGAGTACATCGGACGTGAGGGAACGCGCGAGGTGACGCGCGAACGGCGGCAGCGTTACCTGGATCACATCATCAACTGCGAGGTCCTTCCGCATCAGGGTCTCACCTCCACTCCCGAGATTCTGCGTTCCAAGGCGCTTTTTTTGGGAATCATGATCCGCAAGCTTATCAAGGTGTACATGGGAGATTTGCAGTGCGACGATCGCGATCATCTCGCCGCAAAGCGCGTCGACTGTGCCGGCACGCAGTTCGGACTTCTCTTTCGACAGGTGTTTCGTACCGTGCACAAGTCCATCTCCATTCAGTTGCAGCGCGTCGCGGAAACTGGGAAGATGAATTTTACAAACATTGGCAACTTCATCACCTCCAAGAAGATGACGCAGCAGTTTCGGTATGCACTGGCCACGGGAAACTGGGGGATCATGTCCACGCGTGGAACGACGGCACAGACGGGTGTCGCGCAGCAACTGGGTCGCATGACGAGTGCGTCCACACTATCCTTACTGCGCAAGGTGTCGACGCCCGTTGCCCGGGAGACGAAGAACCCTAAACCGCGTCAATTGCACCCAACGTCATGGGGTCTAATATGCCCCATGGACACCCCCGAGGGAGGTGCGTGTGGATTAACCAAAGCGATTGCCATGCTCGCACACATTCGCATCGGGACATTTTCGGATGCCATTCTGGAGCAACTTCAGACGATGTTCGATATCGATCTCAAGGGGGATTTGCAGTATGCTCTTCAAGCGACGTCCGAGGAACGTTCGAATGGCGTCCCCATCCTGGTGAACGGGGCTCTCATCATGTATACACAGTCGTCGCTTCTTCAGGACGTTCTCACGGCACTTCGCACACGCCGGCGCGACGGACGTCTCCCATTCGACACCACGGTGGCGTACGTGGACGGACACGTCATCGTGGAGAGCGACCCGGGGTGCCTGTTGCGGCCCCTCCTGTGCGTCGACCACCTGAACGAGTTCACGCACCTGGTGCGCAACACGACGCGTCCCAACATGCTGATGGACGAACTCATCTCCGCGGGCGTTGTGGAGTACATTGACAAGCAGGAGGAAAATGGGTTGCGTGTCGCTCTGAACCCGTATGAAGAACCGGTGGAAGGATGGAGCGTATACACGCACTGTGAGGTGGATCCATCCATGATCACAGGATTGTGTGGGGCACTCATTCCATTTCCCGACTTCAACCAGTCTCCACGCAATACGTATCAGTCGGCGATGATGAAGCAGGCACTGGGAATACCTACGCTGAATCATTCGTTGCGCATGGACACCATTCTTCATGTCATGGCAAGTCCACAACGTCCCATGGTGACGACGCGCATGGACTCGCTCGTGGGCGTGTCAGAGGCGCCCGCAGGGATCAACGTCATCGTCGCCATCATGTCCTACACGGGACAAAATCAAGAGGATTCTCTCATCGTCAACCGTGCATCCCTCGAACGCGGAATGTTCACGAGCGTCAAATATCAGACATTTCGCGACGAGGAGCATCAAAACGGTGGATCTGACGCGGAGCGTTTCAAGAACGTGGGTAAAATGCAAAACGTGATGGGGAAGCGCGATTCCAACTACGACCATTTGGAGGATTCGGGTACGGTGGCGGTGGGAACGCGCCTCAAACCCAATGACGTCATAATCTCAAAGACTGTGACTACCACGGATCTGGGAGAGGGGACACGGCGCACCGTCGAGCGCGACTCGTCGACCGTCATGCGTGAGCACGGGATCGTCGATTCCGTCCTTCACGTTACGAATCAGGACGGAACGCGTTTGTCAAAGGTGAAGGTGCGCAACACCCGACGCCCCATCGTCGGCGACAAACTCTCCAGTCGTATGGGACAAAAGGGTGTCATCGGTGCCATTCTCCCACAGGAGGACATGCCGTACACGCAGGATGGACTTGTGCCAGACATCATCGTCAACCCACACGCCATCCCGTCGCGGATGACCATTGGTCAACTCACCGAATGTCTTCTCTCCATACTGGGAACGTTCACGGGCGAACGTGGCGACGGTACCATGTTCCGAGGAACGTCGCTCGAGTTCATGTGTGACGAGCTTGAGCGACACGGGTACGACCGTCACGGACGGACGACACTGTACAATGGATTCACGGGTGAGGCGTTCGAGGCAAAGGTGTTCATGGGACCCACCTATTACCAACGCCTCCGACACATGGCCGCGGACAAGGATCACGCGCGACCTCGCGGTCCCGTGCACTGGCTGTCGCGTCAACCCACCGAGGGACGTGCGCGAAACGGTGGACTTCGTTTCGGTGAAATGGAACGGGATTGTCTTATTTCACACGGCGCGTCGCAGATGATCCTGGACCGTCTCCTCGACAACTCAGATCCGGCGACGCTGACCGTGTGCGGTACGTGTGGACTTCCTGCACAACCTCCCGCGGAGCACACCGTCGTGCGCAACCGTAACGCAGTGTGTCAAAACTGCGCAGAGAAGGGTCGTGTCACGGAAATGCACACACCATACTCCTTCCGCCTCCTCCTTCAGGAGTTGCAGGCGATGTCAATCGCGGTGCGGTTCGAGTTCGATGAGGAATGAGAAATGGATGAGAGAGGAATGAGAGAGGAATCAGTGTGGTCGGTGGTATGGGTGTATGCGCGTGTCTATGTGTCTGCGGACAATGTCCACCGTTGTGTTCCATGTAAAGGACGAGTCTTCACTTTGCGGTCGTGAGCGAACACTTTTGCAGCTTCTTCAGCGTGAGTACACACCGGACATTGCTCAGACGGTGCTCGTCCCACTCATGACGCAAACCAGTCCCATTTCCCTTCGCGCGCTGGATTGGGCCGTCGTTAACTGGAGCAAGCAACATAACATCATTTGCACATCCATTGTCCCTGGTCAGATGACCAACATTCACCACTCATACCGAAGTGCACTGAAGTACTGGAAACGTCGCCTTTTCGATCCATTCCGCCGCCGGTCGCGCGTGACGGTTGTCATCGACGGTGAGGAGTTCGAAACAACACTCGGACAGGCAAACTTCGCGTTGTGGACGTACAAGACAGGGGTACTCAACTACGTCACCACCAACATCGAACTCATTGAGACCGACATGAATCGCGTGTCGCAACGCCAAAAGCGTCTTCGACGCGACGCAAAACGCGACGGAAATGTTCACAGGCGTCGCGAGCTGACTCAGAGAAACACGAGTCTGTGTGTCGCCTACCGCGCCCCTCAGTGCATTCGGTTTTCGAAGTCGTAAAGAAAATGTGCGTTTGTGATCCGAAAGTCACATCAAAATTTTTTTCGTCCATGTCATGTAACCAACCCCCCGAATTCCAGACTTACGTCGACACACTGACAAAATTATGGATTCGGCAAACATTGGATCGATCACCAACCCCGTGAACTCTGAGGAGTTTCTCCCGCCCGCCACGTGCAGGCACAAGCGTGGCGACATGGAATTTGTCAAGTCGCAACAGGCGGACCGTGAGCGCATGGTCTGCGCCGTCGGTCTCGACGTGCACTACGAACTCAACGTGCTGTCGGGCGAGACGGGTTCCTACCAGCCGCGCCTGCGCCCGTTCAACCCTCGTATGAGCGGTCCGGCGTGCCCGTACAACTACACCGGCAAGTTCCTCGGAGAGGCGAGCATGAACGACGTGTGCGACGATCCCATCGAACTCGGACGCAAGATCCACGCGGAGCAACCGTACGATACGGCGCTGTACCGCAAGCACGATCCGCGCAGGGTGTCGAAGACGGTCGTCATTCGCGACTACGGATGCAAGGTGCCCATCACCCTCGCGGACACGGAGCACATTGCGCGCGCCGTGCTCAACAACTACCCGGACCGGTACGTGGACTTCCTCAAGGAGTTTGTGTCCAACATCATGGGCGAGTCGATGAAGAAGTACCTCGTCACCTACCGCGATGCTCTCAACCGCATCCTCGAGAACCCGACCGAACTCAACCGCGTGTCGTGGGGCGCGTACAAGAACGTCCAGGGCGGTCACTCGTCGGTCCTAACAGCAACCGATGACAAGACGACCGCGGAACAGGTGTACGGCGCGGACTGCACCCTTCCGTGGGATGAAAACATCACGGAAGCGCTCTCGAAGGTCATTTACACCAAGGGAGACACCACGACGGGGTCTCTCACCGCGAGCGACGTCTTCGACATGCGTCCGTGCCTTCAGCAGCACATTGCGACGTTGGACGACATGAGTTCGATGTGGTGCCAGGGGTTTGCCACCAAGGAACGGTTTGCACTCGCCATGATCTGGTGGTGCAACGAGCAGGGACGCAACCTTTCTCAGGATCTGGCGCTCCTGAAGGACAGCGACCACCCCAATTACAACCTCATCGAGTTGCACGTTCCGGTCAACCCATTCCACATGAAGGACCCCAAAGGTGATCCGAAGGACCCGTCTCCGGACCAGAACTGCGCCATCCGCGCGGACCTGAGGGATCGTCCACGTGGCATTCCAAACAAGTACGAAACGAAGGAGACGGTGGCGTTCCGTGTTCCGGTGGGTCAGTGGACGGGAAACAACGAGACACCGAACGTGATCCTGAACTCCTCCAAGTCTCAGTTCTCGTGGGGATGGGGTCACCCGGCGAACCTCACCGTGAATACTCCTGTGTTCTCACGACGGGTTGATGCTGAGGTGGGTGCAACGACGGACTGGCATCACGCTGACGCTGGCCACACTACTGTCTTTTACACTATGTGCGCCCCATACCTGAGGTATGTCTTCAATGGAATCGACCAGACACGGGGCCGTAATCAAACTATTCATCCGGATCCTAATGATGTGTATCGCGCTACTCTTGCTCCTCCTCCAATTGTGACCACGCCACCGGGGCCTCCTCCTGCAAATCTGGTTGAGTACGACTCGAACACTTGGCGCACTGTCCCTGTACAAGATGCAGGTGCGTATACACAGGGTGGGTTCATGGTGTACGAGTACCCGTGCTCTACGGAATACGTGCGCTCCCACCGTTGGGGTGCCGCATTCGCAGGCGCCAAGGCTGAAGTGGGTCCGGTGCAGACTGCAGTCGACATTCCCGTGGTCGACCCTGCCCAAAAGCGGAAGAATCGCACCCTCCGCGAATCTCTCGGTGCGGACGACGACGACGCGCGCTCCATGGCGTCCTTCTACAGAGGAACGTCGTCAGACCGCACGTATGGTTCGCTGCTCGGTCTCACGAAGAGTACTGCTGGCAATAACGGCGCGCCGATGTGGTCCATCATGCAGTTCTCGGACGACAATACGTTGACTGGGAAAGCAGGAGACGTGAGTCAGGAAATCTGTGACACGGCGGAACGCGTTGCGCCCGTGATCGACAACGACCCAGCAGTGTGCGCCCCGGACGGTGTCTCCATCGTGCGCCGGTCGTTCTCGGGAGCGTGCCGTCATCTGGATCCGTTCTTCACAAACGGTCCGAACTGTCTGGTCACCACCGTCGACGACAAGATCCCCGACGACCGTGTCGTCCACGTACTGATCAAGTCGCGTTGCTTCTCGTACTACAACATTTCCGAGATCGGGACGACGGACTTTTTCAGAAGCACCATGGCGACCGCTCTTTCGAATGTGCGCAAGTTCGCGTCCATGTCCGGCATCACGAATGTCGCAAACTCCGACGTGGGTGCGTACTTGAACAGCTACACCAATGCGGGTGGAAACTATCCGTTCCGTACCGTCGTTCCTCCCCTTGCAGTGCTGGGGTCGCACGCGGGGTCCATCCTTCCATTTGCGGACATCTACACCAGCGGTGCGGAGCAGCGTCGCACCTTCGACGCCAACTTCAACAACGGCAACGAGTTGGAACGGCGCGACGCGTCCGGCAACGTGACCGAAAAGGGAGCGAAGCACGTCGTCATCAACCAGCCCTTCATTCCCTCCTTCTGCATCGACATGAACAATGTCAACTGGAAGCGAACGGAGTCTGGCGGGCCCGGGAACAAGGGGTACACCGACCTCGTCATGACCGACATCAAGACGGTTACCCAGATGCAGTACATGAAGAATGCGATGCGAATCATCACGGTGCGCACCGTCCTCTCTGTCATTCTCGGCATGGACACCGCGGCACTCATTTGCGAGGAACCCATTCCAAGCAACCGTCTCGTGACGTGGATTGCGGGTCTACCGGTACCACGCAGTGACCTTCATGAGGACGAGAGAACCTTCAATGAGTTCGCATGCTCTCCCATCATCGTTTCGGGTGCGTGCAATGATACACTCAAGAAGAACGACGAGAGTATCAGGACGAGCATCACGACTGGCACCTATGACGAAACTGCCGTCGACCGTGTATCAAACGGAATCGCTGGTGTGTCACTCGCAGCAGCATTGGAGTCAAGTATTGAAAACGCATTCGACAGATACTACACGTTTGGGTCGTTTTTGGATGTGACGTGGCCTCCCAACAGCACTCCGGAGGATAAGGTTTGCCGTGGAGTCGGTGAGGCCCCTCCGCACTTTACGCAGCGGATTCTTCCGTTCGGTGGGGAAGACTCGCCGGCAAAGGCGCTCATGGACTCATGGGAACACGGTTTCTGGAAACATCATTACGATTGTAAGATCGAACACCGCAATGTGGTGTTCACGAACAAGGGAAACCCCACTCCATTGCCGAATGACACGACGCAGAACGTGATTACCAACGCCATGATCTTCATCATCATGGAACGCCTGGACCGGTTCCTCAAACTTGTCCGAGGTGAGATAGCGGACAACTTCCAACCCACCGATATGATGACCAACATGCGTAAGGACAAGGTCATTCAGGGTCACATGGATCGGCTTCATGATCTGACGCGTTCTCACATGTTGCGTATGGCGATCATTTCACGGTTTGCGTCAAAGACACATGTCGAGAATCTGAAGAAGTCACGACTGGCCGGGAATTTCACTACTCTGACAGGACACGGAGACGTTGCCGCCTACGTTACTATCGTCAATGGGGTCTCCGATCCGGCGAAGGGTCTGGTCGGGCTATCCGCGCCTCGAACCAACGCAGGCAGAATGAAAGACGCCTATTCCGCATACGCACAGGTGCATGAGATCAACAGTGTGCAGTACCATGAAAATGTCTTCAATTCTGTCAACTGCGCTGTTCTTGCGGATCCAGACCTGAATTCGACGGACAACAAGCCGGAGGTCGACAATTTTCCGTATGACGTCGCGTTCCACGGTCACATTGGATGCATGTCGACGCACAAGCTTGTACAACCCATTTCAGTACTGGGCGCGACCAACGACCGTAAGACGTCACCATTCTACGCACTGCGCGTACCGAGTGGTGAGCGTCATAAGGGTGCAAACAACATCCCTCAGTTGAGGATGGTCGAGTCGCTCTTCCGTGACCCGCGTGCGTTCTATGCATTCAACCCATCGGAATGGAAGGCACAGTGCGCGAAGCACGAGGAGGAGTTTGGGACGGATATCCTTGCAGACTTGGCAGAGTTGGAGCCTGGACTTTTCACACTTCCATACTTCAAGACGGCATACGGTCTTGTCCCAAATGAGGATCCTGACTTCACTACGACGATGAAGATTCCGGACTCTAGTGACGCAGGATGCATTCCACACGCATCCGCACCGGCACTCCTCCTTGCACAGTACACCAGACCAGGTGCTGGACAAGCTCCGGTATCTACGCTTCTGAACGAACGATTCACGTACGGAGTAGCTAGTCGCGATGTCGGTGCGCAGTTCAAGAAGGCGTCGCAGAAGTACATCCGAGCGCTTGTCACTCATGCCGCAAAGGCACTCAATACGCAATACCTTTCCGTCATCGAGTCCCTTGGCATCGTTCCCCCGCCCTCCGCCGCGGACCCCGAACCCCTCATGCGTGGTGCTGGCGTGGAGGAACCGTACGCCGGTCGCGCTCCTCCCTTCCAAAATGGTCCCATTCAAGGTGACATCACACGTCCCAAGCAAGCAAAACCCACCGGTGTTCCGTTTGTGAGGATGCAGGCTCAACCTAATAACAAGTTCCCAGCAAACACGAAGACGTACTTCCCGATTCATCCCGCAGGAGCATTCACCTCGGGAACGGTCGACACTCGGGGTGGGCGTATGCGAGATGGACTTCGTGCGAAGCTGCCTGTGGCCGGTGCGACGTCACTGAACACGGGAGTCGCAAAAGGGGCTCCTCGCTTTTCCCTCATCCCCATCGGAAATGACGCTCCGTACGACAAGTTCGAGGACCTTGCGGAAAGCAACAAGGGCATGATGTACAACGTCGATTGCACGCGTCCCCAGATGTTCGCGATGCTGGACGCCGCAGGACTGCTGTGGCACGCGCGCGAGTACACCAACCCCTCGGATTGCAACCGCCCCAAGGTGACCGAGGCGGGTCAGTGCGACGGCATGCACTACTGGTGTCGCACCCTGGTCGAGACATTTGTCAGCTCCCGCGAGATCTATCGCGAGCGCGAGGCGTCCAGCATGTGGGAGATTGATGTCAAGAAGCATCCCGGTAGTGCACTCCCATCGTCGCTCATCGGTAGCATGTGCGACGACACGTGGCGTTCGTACTTCCCTCTTCTGCCATTCGATCACGAACTGCGTGAGGATTTGCGCAGGGCGCGCGCACTTTCCGTTCTGTGGGGTACGCTTCCCACCTACTCATCGGGTCAGGACGCCAGCGGTACTAGCGGTGCGTGGATGCCTCTTGCACCGGCGCATCAGATGCGTCTCTACGGCACCGTGGGTCTCTTCGATGGCAAGTACCGTGTCCCGAAGAACCCGTGGCTCCCGAGCAACGGTGCTGGAATTTCGCTCGTGTTCAACCAGTCGTATCACTCGGTGTACCACTGCGACAGTTACCGCGCCACACACTTCCAGGACTGGCTCCTCAGCGCGAACCGATACCAGGTTCCCGTCATTCAGCAGGAGGGATGCAGCTACCCCTTCTCACAGTACGGTGGTACACCGGTCGAGGCGGATTTCATTCCGCACATTGTGGAGCGCAGTACGGATCCGTCGAGCTCTGGACGTCACCGTCAACTGATCTACAATCGTTTCGGTTTTACGAATCCGCTGCGCATCGGCAACCAGTACCACGACACGGGTCTGTTGCAGGACATGTTCCAGTACAAGTACCGCCCGTTTGCGGACATCTCGTCGAAGCAGCGTCAGATGCCGGAGGCGACTACTGTGCACATCTCCAACTTTATGTCGTACGCGCGCACGCACGCCATCATCGCACTCGCCAGTTGCAACCACGGAACGGAGGACGAGTCGGTGCCGCGCATTGTGCGCAACCTGTACCGTCTCTATGTGGACACGTACGAGTGCATGGGAAGCAACACCGACGACGACAGCATCCCATGCATCATGGGTTTCAGTCCCGCTCCCATTAACAAGCGCGAGGACCGCGGCGTCGTACTCTATGCCGGTTCACTCGCGTGTCTGAACAGCAAGCTTTCCACCTTCTGTTCCAGTCCAATGAACCGTGGCGAGCGCGTGTGTGGCATCTACAAGCAGGTGTACCTGAACGACGCCACCCTTCTCTACACACGTCTTCTGCGCCAGGAGCGTCGCAAGATCCTTCACGACAACAACTACAACCGCGCTCGTATGAAGCGTGGACGCGGGTACAACCGCCATGACTTCGATCGCGATCTTGTGGACCTGCAGGACGCCTACATCGAGTTCCTCCAGAACACGGTTCTCGGCATGCTTCTCGAGGGAGGAGCGGACCTTCAGGGTGTTCCGCTCCACCTTCTTGAACCGCGCGAGTTGGAGGTTTCGCTCTTCCAGGAGGACGACAACCTCGTCGGCAACGACTTCCTTACTCCTCGCACAAAGGAGATCATCTCCCAGAGCGACTTCGGTGGCGACAACCTCACTCGATCGCAACTTGCGATCCTGTCGCTCATTCCTCCCAACCACCGTGTGCTCGGCACGCTTCGTCTCAATCAAACCATGGAGGTGGTCGACCTGGAGCACGCAAAGAAGCAGATTCAGAAGGAGACGATGGAGTCCAACAAGAAGGTCTGGCAGCGTTACTCGGAGGGTCTCATCTCCGCCGCGTTCGCGCAGAAACTCCTCGAGGTGGACGGTCCGATCGATTTCTCTCTGGACATGTCGTCCATCCAGGACCCGATGCGCATGCGTTTCGATATGGGCGCCTTCAAGGATCCGCTGAAGGAGTCGGAAAATATCAAGACTCGTATGACGACGACTCATGCACAGTCCTCCTCCTCCCTGTCGCTTGCGCAGCGTGGAGAGAAACTGCGCAAGTCGGTCGCAAGTGATAGTGTTCTCAACATGACGACCAAGGAATTGAGCAAGGCACTCTCGCTGGTTCGCGAGCGTGTCGAACGCGATTATTCGGCGCAAAATGGAACGAAGAGGCGCATCCAGATCCTGGAAATGCTTCGCATCCCTGCCCATGTGCGACGCATCCTGCGTCCTGAGTACGAGGGGGAAAATGCGTGATGGAATAGGCATTGAGGGTCTCCCGTTGTGTATACATGTAATAAACGTGTGAATGTGAACAAAAGGTGTAGAGAAAAAGGAAACCACTTTTTTTGGTCTGGTACCAACCGAAAGAACCTTCACGAACAATGTCGAACATCTCCGAATCTATGAGTGGGCTGTTTGGTACGTTTGACAGTTGTCCTCAAGACGCTCAGGGATCCTCCTCTCCGATGCGGATAGCATCATGAGCTTCAGTGCCATGAGTGCGTACGCCCTTACGATGGTCCACGTCGCCGTCATGCGAATTCCGTATTGGGGCGATAACGGAGCGAATGTCTCCACAGTGTATCAGTCATCTGAGCCTTCGATTTCGCAAGGCAATGTCGGAGGAAGTGAAACGTACATGTACATGTATCACACGCGTTGTACAGTAGACATCGTCCCAATAGACGTGGACCTTGTTCTCGATTCTCGTACCTGTCTCCGTGCATTGCGACGTGCGGAAATATTTACGGGCGCGTAACAGAACAACCACCAGATGTGTGTCGAGTGGTGTCGTGTCCTTTGGTTTATAATCGGACCCAGGCCCACGAGAGCTGGAGTATCCGAGGGACAACTTATTGCAAGTGCGCACGAAGCGGGAAAAAAACACGATGAGTGTGAGTAAAGAAAATATGTCATCACTCGTGCTTACTCTGGTGGCATTGTACTGTGACGTACCAACACGTTTGAGGATGCGGGTGGTCGAGCGCCACGCTCAGGTATCTCTACACGAGTGTGTGCTCCAATACAGTAAGACATCGATCCGGGATCAAAGATCCCTGTCTTAGAAACCAACCCGACTGACACACAGTCGGAACGAAGTTCCGTTAGCGATCGAAGATCGCCACAGCCGGTTTCTAACATCACCCAAGAAACTCACCTCGTTTCTAGCGCTGAGTTTCTAAAGGCTGGTTTCTAAGACTCGATGTCTTTTTTTATACCCTCTAGACTTCAAATACGATGACCGAACTCTGGGACCCGGAACGCCTTGCCGCCGTGGGTTGGATCATGAGCCGTTACTCTGATTTCCTGCGACCCGGGGATCTCGTGCGCATCGGTCAGGAGGGTGATCCCTGTTCCACGTATCGTTCGTCAGACGAAGCTCCAAGTGCACGTGTGGAGAACATTGAGCGCGAAGCCGATGGGACGGTTCGTTTCAGAGCTGTCATGCAGGGCAGTGGTGCCGTTGTCAACCTCGACAATCGCAACGTCGCCTCGGATCGCATCTGGGAAATTCATCCGTCGCAGGTGGAAGAGTTTCGAGAGCGTGTGCAGAGCGATCGCACACACAGAGGCACGGACGATGAGGTGGAGGAACGCACGGAGGAACGCACGGAGGAACACAAGGAGGAGGTCGCGAGTGAGTCGCCGGACAGGGACGACAACCTCGAGAAGCTTTTCGAGGCAGACGGACTGGAAAAGCGAGTCAGGGAGATGGAGTTTAGGGGTACAGAAATCGAAAAGACAATTGGTGGTGCCATACGTGAACTGGCGGAGGACATGATGCGCATGTACCGCGGAGAGATACCCAATTTTTCGGTACGGTTTGCGGACAAGTACGATCTGGCATTGCACACCGACATGTCTTACCAGGGGTCGCACGAACCCGACATGGACAACCGTCACGACTTTTCCATGGACGAGGATGACACTGAGCGACCATCCCGTTCGTCCTCGTTCGACAGGCACGCTTTCTCCATGGGTGTTGACGAGCGACCGTCCCTCGCGTCCTTGCGGCGTTACAGGCACGACCTTGAGGATGAAGTAGCGTCTCTGGGATACGACGAGGGCGAAGTACTTCCCGTTAAACCTCCAGACGAGCCGTAAACGCGTTCACCACCGTCTCGTGTGTTGATCATCGTCACAAGGTCCAATGGATTGCTGAGCATGGATACGTGTTTGGAAATCCCATTCCGAACTACACATGCGTCCATTTTTTTCTCATACAATTCCAGTGCCGCGACATACACAGCGTCGCGACGAAGACACTCATTCGCGACGAGCACACGTGGTTCCGAACCCTCTGATATTTGAAGCGCACGTATTCCCACGAGGCGTGCCACCTCGTAACGTGTCAACATGTCACTCGTTCCTAAACGACAAAGGGTTACTCTGATTCTCCTATGCCTCGCCCTCTTCATCGCTTTCCAAACATTCCTCAATAGCTGTATTTTCCTCCCCCTCCTCCCCCTCCCCCTCGTCCTCCTCGTCCTCCTCAGATTCGTTCTGCGCATCCTGGTTGGGGACAAAGTCGTTCTCCAGTTCATGCGATACGGTTAGGTGGTGCATGTTCTGTGCACGTTCACGAATCAACATCGCTCGTTCTGTGCGCACGACCGCGTCAAAATCCGCCCTGGATGTGCGATTTTTACCACTCACGTGAAAACGGACGTCTTTCGGATACACAAACATTCCGAGGCGACCCGGTAACCTCTCGTTGTATACAGAATCGTCGTCACACGTCCATACAAATTCGATGGGGTGATCGCTCGTCAGTACCCAGTCCATTGTTTCATGATGAACGAATCGTCCACCTGGCACGTTTTCCGACCCACAAAGCGCGACGGCTGACATCTGGAAGCGCCACCGACATGTGTACCTCACAACGACACTGACACGAAAAAAACACCTGGCGTAGAGGAAACAGATGTCGGACGTCGTCATTGCATCCATCGTCATGGTCATCATCGTTAGTGCATTGTCCATCATCGCACTCTGCGTCGTGGGAATGCGGTTTCTACAGCACCAGCGTCAACATCATGAGGAGGCGGTTACGCGTCCACGAACCCTCTTTACAAGTTCTGCAGTGTAGAGGTAACGCAGTATGAGTTACTTCGCCACGTGCGCACGCTACATTTCGTGTTCGAGTGGAGGGACAAAGGGGTACCTTCAAGTGGGTGCAATCGCTGCGTTGGAAACCTACATGGGGTCCGACGCGTTCGCGCAATGGCGCTCCTCGCTGAAGGGGGTTTCCGGGTGCAGTGCGGGCTGCTTTACAGCGCTTGCCATTCTTCTCGGAGTCACCATGGACCAATTACAAGACTCTTTTCCGTTGGCGAATTTCATGCCACGTCTGACACGCGACATCCATTCCATTGCAAAGCATTTGGGGACATCCAATGTGGACATGATTGTTGACGTTGCTAGCGCAATCCTCAATCACGGAGGACTGAGCTCGTCCGTCACATTGGAACACCTGTACCGTTTCACACGTGTCGATTGCAAGTTCGTGTGCACCAGTCTTTCTCGCAGGTGTCGTGTGTACCTCTCCCACGTCTCTCACCCCCATGTTCGCGTCGTCGATGCGATTGCCGCATCGTGCTGTATACCAGGGGTGTTTCGCCCAGTGTGCATCGATGGTGACTACATGGTCGATGGTAACTTGCTGGAGTCCACTCCAGTTCCCTTTCCTACAACACAGACGCTGTACATTGTAGTGGGCGCCGAAGAGTACACGATGGGTGAACTCGACGCGGCATCCTACCTGGACTCGTTGATGTCCATTATTACACGGTTCGATGAGCAGCAGTCACGTATACCACATCATCGTCGCATTCGCGTTTCCGACACCTCCGCAGTATTCAACCCCCTCATAAACGACGACGAGGCTACCAACATTCGGTTCAACGGGTTCGTGCAAACGCTGAGTTTTCTCATTCTTGGAAACACAGACGCCCTCACCCACATTCTGCATCATTGCATTGAGACGTACATTCGTTTCTCAGTGTGCATCGACCTCACCACCAATGACAAGGAAGAGATGCCCCCATTGAATGAACCATGAGACGTTGCTCCAAACGTCCAATACGGTGCACCAATACAATGGTGATGACAATGAGAACGACAATGAACATGTTAGTGCGATGCGTCATTTCCTGGTACATCTCGTCGAGTACCGCTTGAATGTCGGACGGCGGTAGGTCACGATTGACAACATGAGCGACCCGCGCGGATACGGCGTTGTGGGATGATGTTGAGGAAGGCCACACCTCTGCGAATCTTGCGGATGTGAGACTCATCTTATTTTACACTCCCAGGAAAAAATGTCGTATCCCACGGATCTCGAACGACGGATTGAGGACATTCTTCATCGTCAACGAGGAGGTGTCAACGTTCACGCTCCAAAACCAACATATGCATTGGTAGTCTTCTCACTCGGACTGCTCGTCGGGTTATTGGCCGCGACCTTGTGCGCTCCGCTGCACTCCACAAAAACCGTCGCCCATAACCAACCATGGCGGATTCGGTACGCGACCTCCGACGGACGCTAGAGCGAGAACGCACCTCGCCAGGACAGGACACACCGGACGTCACGACGACACCCTCAATGCCGTCGCTCATGCCCCTGATCGTTGTCGCCGGATGCGCTACCGCCGTCGCCGTTATGATGTTGCACAGGCCGCGCACCACTTCCGCTCCTGAAAACTCTGACCCACTGTTTCAACTATTGTAATACCCTCCAACGCACATTCGGATGCGGCAGAAAGACGTACGACGATTTGGGTGTATGTTGTGTGATGCACAGCCTATCGCACACGGTCGATATGTAGCCCATCTCCCACGGAGCAAGAGAGTCTACAAACTTCCAGAGGATCCTCACTCCCGGTACCAGACGACACGAACGCCATCGACGTTGAATGCGCCGCGCGGCAACATGCGCACAAAGGGACGGATCGCGCAAAAGTGAACACAACGGACCGTGGTGAACCAAAATCTCACAAAGAACATCATCGTCCATCCCACTTGTATCCTTTTTTTTGCGTTTGCCTGCGAATCCATTTTTCATTTTGATATACTTTCAAACATGCGCGCAGAACAGCTACTGCAATCAGCCGTGACGCTCCACGAGGCGCCAGTGCGCACGGACACACTTCCCGATACATTTTCTTCGATTGCTCGCGCGGTGGGTGCCATGACAGACGTTCTCCTTCACGAGGCGCATGAGTCCATGCAACAACCATTACCCGCGCGTCCCGACCAACCCTACCTTCATCCGGTGGACGTTGACACGGTCGAACCTGGAATAGTCTCGTCGAAGACATCGCTTGAGATTCTTCGCATGCGAGGAGATGACGTTCCTCGCATTGGTTACCACGCCATGAAGGAAGAGTCGGTGGAGGAAACGAATGACGACGACGTCGTGGTGGTCATAAACAAGACACCACGGGCATCGGAACGAGACGCGGAACGGAGGGTGTCGTCCGCGATACGACGCGGGGAGAAGAGTGCACAAACGGACGAACGGCGACGTGAAAAAGAGCGCGAGCGCGATGCGGAGGCACCGGAGGTGAAAGAACGGCGTCTTCAGGAGCAGCGGGAGAGGAAAGAGGAGCGACGACGTGCAAAGGAGATGCAGCAGGACAGGGAGGAAACGTCAACGCAGGACGATACGTCGAAGCGGTCGAAACCCACGCGACGTTCAGATCCCTTTCCGGACGCCTCCATGAACGCTGTGCTTCAACGTCCACGCGTCGCGGCACGCAGTCGGGGGAATGAGCGGTTTTACGAACACCCCCTCCCACACCATCGTCACCTTGCAGCACTGCATCACACCTCACCTCCCGCATCTCTGCACAATGCGCTTCTTCGCGCCGAATCGTCGGATGCGTTGGAACTCATTCAGGGCCCTCCAGGAACCGGAAAGACGATGCGACTCGTCCAGTGCATCGAGCGTCTGACGGGGCGTGTTCTCCTTTGCGCCCCAACCAACGTGGGTGCGGCAAATTTGTACGAACGATGCCTGAGGGGCGGTTACGGGTCGGAGTGTGCACTTGCGGTCGCACCCGATCGAATCCCCCCCGGAACAGCAGTGCAAAGCAACGACCCCACACGACGCATCGTGTGTGCGACCATCTCGTCGCGGAGTGGACCTGTGCTAGATAGCCAACGGTTCGAAAACGTGTTGATCGATGAAGCAGCGCAGTGCATGGAGGCATGGATCTGGACGCTTCTGCGATCGGACGTGACCTTTGTCGCAATGGCAGGCGACGTGCACCAACTTTCCGCAGTGGTGTCTGAGACCGGACGCACGCTGCGTCACGATCGGTCGCTCATGGAGCGTCTCATGACGCTACACTACGACAACGTGACTTCCCTCACCGAACAGAATCGCATGTGTCCTGAAATTATGGCGCTCACAAACGGACGCTTCTATGACGGACGACTGACGTGTGGACCGCACGCACCAACGAGCGGAATCGTTCGAATCGTTGACGTACAGGACGGACAGGAGATGGCGGACGGTACCTCGTACTACAATTCCAGAGAGGTGGAAGAGGTGCAAAAAATTTGCCAGAGCACCTCGTCGAAGGTGACAGTACTCTGTGCATACGTGGCGCAATGTCGACGTATTCTTGCATTGGGTCTGGGTGTCGCGGTGCATACCATCGACTCGTTTCAAGGACGTGAGGCCGACACCGTCGTCGTGAGCCTGGTCCGCGACGGATCGAAGGGTCTCGGGTTCTGGTCCGACTACCGACGTTTTGTCGTCGCACTCACACGCGCGCGACGGGAACTCGTGATCGTAGTTTCGCGACAGTCCTCGTGGTCGTATTTAAACGATGCTGAACAGCATCATCGCCATCATGACACCACCGGTGATTCTCGCCCGTGAGGAGACTGGATAAATGTCCCCATACCCCACCGACGACAGCGTGGTCAGTACGTGATAGATGCGGTTTTCGAGACGTTTGAGGCCGGTGTCGGTCTCGGCATCAATGCCACTGTACTCCTCCGCGGAATACATGAACGTGAGTACCGAGAACAGAGTGACGACACCCAAAACCTTGAAAAAGACGTTCATTTTACGATCACTTCCTACCTCTGTACCGTTGACAGTGAGGCTCGACATCAGGGGTGTTTGTCAACAAGCTATTTTATTACACACCCGTCGAACCAAACGCTCCCTGTCCACGATGTGTGGGTGACAGGCACGTACGCTCTGTAAGTATCATGTCCGGTACGGGTACCACGAGCATCTGGGCAACACGTTCTCCCGCTGTGACGACGCGTTCCGCGGACGGATGTGCATTGTGCAACAGTACCTTCACCTCTCCGCGATAGTCGCAGTCTATGACTCCCGCCTGAACGTCCAGCGTTCTCTTCCATGCCATGGAGGAACGCGACTTCAAAATCCCGACATGCCCCCTAGGTATGGCGACGGCGATGCCGGTTGAGATGAGGCGGTGTTCGTTCGATGGTATGTGCACCGTTTCCGTGCACGTGATGTCGTATCCCGCTGCACCAGACGTCGCACGAGACGGGAGGGTCGCGTTCGCACAAAGACGTTGCACGGCAAGTTCCATTGGTACCTGTGTAATGTGTGTCCTTGTGTACTAAACACTGACAGGCGTACCAGACAAGGAAGAATCATGCGCCCACCAACCCCTCCTCGTCGCCTGCGCACGGTATCCTCATCAACCTCATCGCTGAACGACTCTCGTCATGGTCTCCGCATTCGATGGGACTGTCCTCCCCCACCGCCTCCTGTCCTGGTGACGTACGTCGTCGACGGAAAATGTCCTGTGACACGTCCCGTGGTTAGGTACGCAGCGGCTTCCACACACACACCAGTGCCGTGCTCATGATCACGGACGTCAGAAAGACGCTGGCGCGTGCTATGCTCGAAGACCGTTTGATGACCTGCTGATCGTCAGTGAGACTGTCCGCAAACGGCGTGCCGATGTTGCGCGTGAAGAGCAAGTAAAGAAAACATGCAATGGTGTACCCGACGGCGATGCGTGCGAACAGGAGAGTGCCTGGGGAGCAGTAGCAGTGTGCGAGACAGGGACCCTGTTGCATGGATGTCCGAGTTTATGGTGTGTTGACGGAAAAATAGCTACGCACCCCAGAGACTCGGTGTAACAGTAGCCGATGAGAGAAATGAGTTGAAAAACATTTCACTCCGTTTCCACCCGATCTCCCGCAGTCCACTGCCGCACCTCCCGTTCGCTCCGAAACTGCTCCTGCGCCCTCCCCCACGTCCCGTAAATCAACACCATCACATGGAGCCGAGAGAGACCCGACTCTTCCCGACACACCGGACAGCGATATGAGAATCCGGTCTCCGTCGTGTTGTCTGGCACAACCAGACGCCGCACGCAGTCGGTGCACACCTTATGTCCGTTCGCACAACTCAGACTGTTGTCCGTCACCAACCCGCACACGTCCCCTCGCAACGCGCAGAAGCACACGGGGCATTCCTCTGGCATCGCGTTCGCGTCCCCGGAGACCGCCATCGCCCAATCACGCGCAAAAAAAGGAGTGCACGATTTGGTTGGTACGTACATCGATATGACGCATCTTTTTGTGTGCACGATTTGGTTGGTACGTACATCGATATGACGCATCTTTTTGTGTGCACCTGATCGAAAAGGCTCACGCACGCAGAGACTCTGGTGAAAGAAAGAGAGAGGCAGTGTCGGTGCGACCGTGCGAGTGCACGGGACGCCCGACCGTTCCTACGGAGGAGCGACGCGGATTCGAATCCGAGGTGTCTCCCGCGACAAGAGGGCGCTCCGGTCCGGCGCTGAGTGGTTCCTGACGCGCCGAAACGGCACCTCCATCTCTCCAGCGCCTCTGCGGTTCCGACATCACGGGTGGGAGTGTCACGTCCACCGCGTCCCGCGCCACGGGAACGACCGGGATCGTCGACGTCGTGTTCCACGCTCGCGCCTGTGTCATCTCAGACGGACGAGCGTGTCGCTCGATGCGTTCACGGCGCTCATGTTCCAAACGTGTCGCATCGGACCCTCCGAGTCGCACCTCGTCGTGAGGGACGGATGGAGCGTCGCGACGCGAGCGTCCGAGACCGATCCGACCCACAACGGGGTCGTCGCGAAGTCGACGCGCGTGCTCGGCGGCAACGCTGTTGCGACGTTCCATGTGGTCCGCGACAACGCGTTCCACGTGCTGCGAGTCCGACGCAGCGTCACGTGCTCGCGCGCTCTCCATGATGCGATGATGTTCCCCGGCGTAGTCGTTCCACCCCTCGCGTCCGATGGCCGGTCCGACGCGTTTCGACGGGACCACGTCGGACGCCATCGCCTTGAGCGGTACCGTCCTCGTCCCTACGAGTGCAGTACCGGACCGGTGTTGCGAGTCCTGTACTCCGAGCACCAAATCCGCGGCGATGCGCGCAGCGTCCGAAAATGTGGAACGTTGAGGATCTCGGGAGGCGACCGAGTCGTACGATCCCAAAACGGTGTCCTCTGCTTCCAGGGAGCGCCGAATCTGCTCGTTGTACGTGGCACGACTGTCACCGCCCGGTTGACTGTCGTACGACGACAGCGTCACATCCGAACGCTTCTTCGTCTGTCCCCACGGGCGGTCTTGGAAGGTGACACGGTTCGTCACCTGCGATAGTGCAGAGTCGAACTGAGAGAGGGGAGCATCTCCTCTCACCAGATCTCGACTCGAGTGCGAAGTCACGCGATCGTTGGGGGCAAGGCTGTTAAGTCCCGACCACTCTCCCATGCGCAGCTGTGTCGACGTCCCTGCACGTTCCTCCAGACGCGCGACGCGTCCTCGCATCTCGTCGTCGTTCTTGCGGTACAGACCCACCTTGAGAGGGTCCTCGTGGTCGCTCGACAACGCAGCGCGTGGTTCCAGGCGGCGTTCGGTTCCCACCACGTTCAGTTCCTGTTCGCTGCGTCGTGTCGGGACAAAGTGTCGCATCTGCTTCGGTGCAATGGTGTTGTACCCGCTGTACAGTGACGCATCGCGCGGCGTAAAGTCCTCACGAAGTGTCTCACGCTGCGTGTCGCTGCGGTTTAGGTTCAACTGCACCGCACTGCGACGACGGTGATCGGATGCGAAGCGTTCGACAGGTCGGAAGAGAAGGTCTGAGTCGAATACCGTGTCCGATTCGACGTCATCGCCCTTACTGGCCCAAAATTGACTTCCTGTGTGACGATCGAGTTGACGTGAGTTGTACTCACTCGGCCCGCGATCCCGAAGGGCTTTAGGTTCCATCGGGGCGATGCGTTCTCGAACGGTCCCACCAAACTCATCCGTGAACGACTCGAACTCGGCACTCGCGTCTCGAGAGGTCCACAGACTCGCATCTAGTTCGTCATCCATGTTTACATGACACTATGCTTTTTTTTATCCACCAACAACAAACACAAACCCACATGTCCTCCGGACGCGTCATCGAGATTGTCGACAACACGTGGCCCGCGCTGCAACGCGCGGAGAGCATCTTTGGAAGTCACACAGACACGCAGTTCCGTGGTCTGCCAGTGGGAGTAAAGAATGGTAAACCCAATGCACCCACGAAGCCGAAACGCTCACCCACATGATCCTCGTTCCGAGGAGCGTGCAAGCGCTAGGTCCGGAATCATTTCATCCCGCACACGTCCATGACGTTCCAAACGAAAACAACCCACCAATCGTTTGTTTGAGCCGAGCTTCCGTGTGCCAAAAAAGAATGCGACCCCATGCAAAGAGAGGATGGGTGGTTGTCTTTCCCGGGGTCCCACGGAGACCTCTCTCCGGGTTGGTTTCTAAGACTCGATGTCTTACTGTACTTTGTTGGTCCTCCATCTCTTCCTTTTTTTGGTCTGCTGTGTTGTGGGATCCCTCATCGTCGTTCGAACTGTCGCCGTTTAAGGAGATGCATCTGCGCCACCGTCCGTCGAGGTGCGATCTGAGTGCGTCCCGTACGAGTTGCGATTTCGTACGTACAGTCGTCTTCATTCCACGATGCCAGATCGATGGTGTACGCTCCGATCCATATCGCATTGCGTACACGGGTGAGAGACATTCGAACCCCATTGGACGATGGAAGGTAGACAATCGAGTTGGACTGAGCAAGCGAGGTGAGAATCGCGGGCGTGATGACACCGTCGAGCGTCAACGCGGTAGTGCCATTCAAAACGAAATGCGTCGTGTGAATCGAAGTTCCGCGCGGGGAGATAGCGCGATCTTCCGGGATGTCGGACAGCAATACGGGTACGTTATGAGGAGGCTTTGTCTCTTCCGATTGGGAAACGGACGGTTCCGACGGGACAGACTCCAGTGCACCATTCACCTCGATCTCATGATCGTCATCGTCGACAACCTCGCTTTCCACACGCACTTCCGCCTCCGTCAACCAGGACGGTTCTGATGATGAGGGGGACGGAGACGGAGACGGAGACGGAGACGGAGACGGAGACGGAGACGGAGACGGAGACGGAGACGGAGACGGAGACG
>Ga0114997_10000766_pt1 | contig 26640 bp, 18 predicted proteins | sample ArcticOcean_MG_C_2_FD_87045 | JGI IMG/M metagenome (GOLD analysis project Ga0114997, IMG submission 87045) | Marine microbial communities from western Arctic Ocean - ArcticOcean_MG_CB4_136 | ecosystem: Environmental > Aquatic > Marine > Oceanic | place: Arctic Ocean: Canada Basin | collected... | reverse complement strand
GGGCGCATTCCATCAAAAGATTCGGAAATAATTCGGACGTGGAAATGGTCGCCTGAACGGTGAAGATCGATGACTTCAACGTCCGCATCAGGGACGGCTTTCAAAACTTCAGCCTGAACCCATTCGCTTGCAACCATACGCACGCCTCATGTTGCGGTGTGTGGAGGTGGCTTTGAACCTGCGCGTTCTCATCCGATGCTTCAAAGAGCGAGAACAACACCCACGGCCATGGAGGAGGCGACCATCAAAGCGAATCGTCTCCCGCAGATGGGGCGTGATTCTGCTTGGCTTGCTGGAGCAGATTTAGTTGCGGTTTTTCTTGCTTTGTTTGGACAAGTTGTTCTTACTCGCGCGTTATGGACCGAATCCTATGGGATATACATCATTGCCTTGGATGTATTTGCAACACTGTTTTTGGTTATTGATTTGGGTTTGCCGACCCTTCTTGCTCGCGATGGACCCAACGCACCACACCGTATTTGGCCCGCGATTGTGAGAATTTACAGATTACAAATCAAAGCCGCAGTGCCGTTTTTGCTGATTGCTATCATCGCGTCTCCTTTGATTGACTCGGATTGGACATCACATCTCCCCGTGATGTTGATTTGTGCTTTGATTGCTTTCACTCACATAGCCTCATATGCACCACGTTCTGGCCTCCGGGCTGCTGGAGAAGCACGCCTAGAAGCATGGACGAAAGTTTTGGAACGAGCGATTACCACAGCCGCATATTTGTCGCTGTATGCTCTTGGAATCACCAGTGTCGTCGGCTATGCATCGGCTTTTTTGTTTGGAGCATTGTCCGGTTTCCTCTTGGCGCTTTGGTGGGTGAAGCGTACCGTTCGGGTCTATGAAGGTCAAAATGGGATTCAAGGAGATTTAGGAGAGGCTTGGATTGACAATCGCTCATTGATGCTACAAGCCTTGCCTTTTGCCATTACACTCGGGGTACTCCCCTATGTAGTTCGGATTGAGAAATTCATCATCGGTATTGAATTGGGTGTTGATTCAGCGGCCTTATTCCATGTTGCACAGTTGGCCTGGTTGGCAGGATTGGTTGTACCACAAGCCTTGCGAGCAGCACTTCTTCCAGTCCTCGGTAAAGCACGATTTTCATCTTCTCACTTTGGGCGAGAAATGAATGCTTCACTGGATATATGCCTTGGTTTACTTCCATTAGGCATTTTTGCTGGTGCTTTCATCGTCAAGGTTTTTCTTCCATTTGCTTTTCCTTCTCAATACACCGATGGTTCACTTGGTGCATCAGCAGTTGACCTGTTCATGGTCTTGCTTTTAGGCTGGTGTTTTACCTTACTCTCAACACCGACCTACACTGCATTACAGGCGGGTCTCAGGCCTTGGCGATTCACGTTCTTCATAGGCCTCGTCGTTGCTTTTGCTGCACTGTTGGGCTTTCTGTTGATCGGCTGGCAAGCATCATTTGGTGATCGACAGGGGTTGTATGCCGCAGCCATGACATCGACACTTTCCGCAGCCTTCGCGCTCCTTCTTTCCATTCATCTTTCAGATTCTTGGGATTTCTTTTCCAACCGTTCGAAAGAATGGTTATTTGCCACCGTTTGCATGACAATCTCCTGTATTGGACTTTATTCCAACACATGGTTAGCAGGAACGGGTCTTCTGTTGTTTTGGTTTACGCCACAAGCTCTTCGAGCAATTGATTCCACTGTTGAAGAAAGTACTCCTGTGAAAAGTTCTGAGGAAGAGTGAATTTTTCATCCCAGCGATTCTGTAACGCATTTTCACATGCATCTGCAAGCGCAGCCGCATCATATGCATCGACGACACATGCTTCGGGCAAATAGGTGGCAACATCGCCAACATTGACTGAAACAACAGGTGTTCCGCATGCGATGGATTCCCGAGCGACCAATGGCCCCGACTCTCTCTTTGAGGTGATGAGGGTAAGATCTGCCACCAACATCCGGTCCCATACAATCGAACGGGGTTGAAGTTTGAGCGTCGTCATACCGACAATCCAACCGCGGTTTTCAAGAATCTCTCCAGTTTGAAGTGCTAACAAATGATTCTTTTCAGGGCGACGCGGGTCAGAGGGGAACAAAATATCAATCCGGTCTTTTCTCCATCGGCCATTCCAGGGCTTGAGTGGTTTGAGCCATTCATCTTCAACAGCGCAATGACAAGGTATCATTCGAAGGTTTTCTTCGGAGATGTTGGCGCTTTTTGCAACCTCAAACAAGCGTTGGGATACGACGACTAATCGCTGGGGTTGGCAGGCTAATTTTTTGGTGATTTTGGAAAGCGTTGAATGACTCAACCCAACATCAAAATCGTAGCCATGAACGACACCCACCCAAGGAATACTCAACCGTTCTGCCAAATCCTTCGCCAAGACGGCAACCGGCCAAAGGGTATGGCATATGATGGCTTCAGGTTTCCATTCACCAAGCCAATTCACGACTTTTTTGGCTTGCCTTCTTACACTGCGTGCGGTAAAGTTCGGCCAAGGATGTTCAGGTAGTGCCGTGTACCGGGGCGCAAAGACCTCGACGCCACCGTGCTCAAATTCGCGGGGCGCATGAGCAGCACCGGTTAACGTCGAACGACGTGCTTCTTGATATCGCATCATTCGAGGAAGTGGATTGACGACACGAACTTCATGCCCCTCACTCTGTAATGCTTGAACATGGTCAGCAACAAAAGTACCACGTGCAACATTGCCGGGCAAAGGGTAGAGCAAAGAAACCACAAGGATTCTCATACGACCCTCTCGCTTCATTCTTGAAGAGCCGCTTGTATAATCTCAAGATTCTCTTGAACACTTGCTTTGGCATTAAACAATCCTGAGCCAACAACACAATTGGTAGCGCCCCAATCTCTAAGCATTGCGATGTTGTGAGCTTTTACTCCACCATCGATTTGAATCTGAACGGGTCGACCTCCATTGGCTACTTGAGCATCAATCGCTTGTTTAAGGCGTCGGATTTTTTGTTCCACAGCCGGAATGAATGATTGCCCACCGAATCCAGGGTTGACGCTCATAACAAGAACCAAATCGAGTTCAGATAAGACTTCCAAAGCAGCGTCAACTGGAGTTCCGGGATTGAGAACAACCCCTACGCCGGTTCCAGCAGCCCGAATAGCGGTGACTAATCTGTGCAGGTGTGTTGTAGCCTCGACATGAACTGAAAGGTGATTACACCCAGCATCAATATAATCCTGAAAGCAACTTTCAGCATTTGAGATCATTAAGTGTGCATCAAATACTGGTCCTTCTCCAAGTGCTTTACGAAGTGACTTTATCACTGGGGGGCCAAACGTAAGGTTCGGAACAAAGTTCCCATCCATGACGTCAAGGTGGAGCCAATCAAGTCCGCTGTCAACTGCTTTTTGACAAGAGCGAGCAAGGTCTGCTAAGTCTGCGGTTAGGACGCTTGGTGCGATAATCATGGCTCTCCCTAATTGAGCCCAAGAACAGCATCGCAATGAGCATTTCGTTTATTACAGTCAATCAATTCGGTACAAAGGCTGATAATGTCGACTCTTGAGGCTTCGATGGTGAGCCTATGGGTGAAGTACGAGCAGTTACAGATGGTGATTTCGAAACAACAGTGAATGGAAGCGGCTGGGTCTTGGTTGATTTCTGGGCGCCTTGGTGCGGTCCATGCAAGGCAATTGCACCAATCCTCGAACAAGTTGCTGGCGAACGTGAATTACTCGTTGCTAAAGTCGATACCGATTCAAATCCAATGAATGCAGGCCGCCTCGGAGTCCGCGGTATTCCCGCTCTTTTCCTCTTTAATGATGGTAAACTTATCAGCCAAAAAGCAGGTTCTATGCCAAAGCCGCAATTACTGAAATGGATTGACGACCACATGAATGCAGATGATTTTTGAATCATTTCAAGCGTTTCTTTCGTGTTTCTTTTTTGTGACCGACATCCCGTAATAGTCGTTCACGAAGTGCTTCATGTAACCACATCCCCTCATCCAACTCGAGAAGTAATCCGTGCTTGATGAGGTTCTCAGGAGGGGTGCCCTCCCATTTTACTGCAGCAGCGAGTTCCTCCCATTGAATGGGTTTGTCCGAAACGGCGAGCGTTGAGAGCAACTCATATTCACGGTCTGGTAAACCTGTCAAAATCTCTTCATCAAGGAATCGCAACCAATCTTCATGGGTCGCCTGACCATATAACTCAAGCAATTCAAGTGCTAACGGATGCCCACCAGTCGCAGCATGTACTTCGTCAATACCTACAGAAGGTGTGTGTTCCAATTGACTGAGCCAGTTTTTGGTATCTTCAAGACTTAAGCCGCTCAAAGCCATTTCATGAACAACGCCGCGGGTATGGACATCTCTACGGTCATAGATTCGAAGTGTTGTACGAGAGATAAACAGTAATCGTAGCGGTGCTTTGAGCGATATTTGCATTAACGCTCCAAGTAAATCCTTTGCATTTTCTTCCATATGATGGACATCATCCAAGACAATCAGCCAATACGGAGGAGGCCCTCCAGCTTCGTTTTTGTAACGTTCCCGAATCGTTCGCGCATCCGTAAGATATGAGAGCAATCTGCGCCGCCATGAATCGACATCTACGGTTCCACCAGGTGTAAGCGGGAGTGTTTCAATAAGGTTGTAAGGGTCGTGAGATTCATCAATTCCAAATCGATGGAGTAGACTTGTTGCAAGGCCGAGTGAGCGGTCCCAAGGTTGACAAGGGTACCAACAAATCGACAAGTAAGGGTCTTTTTCGATACGTTGTTTGAGCCAATGAGCAACCAAAGTCGATTTACCAATGCCGGCAATTCCATGAACTACAGCGCATGGTTTCCGTTCATCAAACCAATCATGAAGTGCTTGTAATTCTTCAGTCCGTCCATGAACTGGACGTGTAATTGGAGGTTTGTTGTGATAGGTTGCATGTGCACCAGTCATCGGAGTTAAGCGCCCAGGTTCCGGAACATTCGCATCGTTTTTCTTGCTGATTGCTCCAAACCGGATATCACCAAAAGTGAGTACTCCCTCATGTTGAGCATGCATTAACACCTGCAACAATGTAATGTCGGCTGCAAGTCGTTCAGGGGCCTCGGTTGCCTCAATCTCCAACAATTCTCCTTCAGCATTCCGAAGTAACACTTTGGTTAAGCCCAACGACTTGGTCAATTGTTCAGCCCATTCTTGTCCCTTTTCGGTGAGTTGCCATGTCTTTTGGCGGCGGTCTTCACCTCGAATGGTACGGGTATGTTCCGTTACAAACTCATCTCGAAGAAGTGTACGCATTGTTCGACTTACATTCGGAGGATGTTGAGCACACGCTTCGGCAATTCCTGGGCGAGTGAGTTCCGGTCCAACCACATATCTATCATTTTGAACGATGTGTTCCACTAAGTGCAGCATTACACGGTCTTGAACCGCGATACTGACCTTTGGCAATCCTTCGCTCATATCCTTCGCTGTGTGCTACTGCTTCTCAATCCTTTGGCGTAAAGTTTCACCCTCCTTAGAGATATATTCGAAGAATAATCGACGAATGAATATCCGTTTTCACTGTAATCGAGTAAATCCTTTCACACAATAACACCATAACCCCTTTTAGGTATGGAGAGTCCCGTAATCATGGATTCGTCGCGCAGAGCCTTATTCTTGGCAATCTTGATGTTTCTCATGACCTTGGCACCACTCGCATCAGCAGCAGATTCCGATGGTGATGGTTTCGATGATTCGGCCGATGATTGCCCGTGGGCAGCAGGGCCCTCAAACATCGACCGAGACGGTTGTCCAGACCGTGATGGAGATGGATATTCAGACCTGAATGATGGCTGGACAACTTCGAATCCTAATTTTCAAAATGAATATACCACATCTTCTAGCTCAGATTACTTCGATGTCGACTTTTCTCCAGATGGTGAATTCATAGTCACAGCCTCTTCAGATGGATTCGTCCGAATATGGAATAAAACTTCTCACATCAATATCATATCAGCCGCCACTACTGGAGGAGTCACATCAGTATCCTATTCACCCGATGGAATGTATGTTGCAGCTGGAATTGATGACGATACAATGGACATTTACTACTCGAGTAACCTCACCTCAGTCCACGGCCCAATCAGTGCCGATGTTGGAAGTGGGGATTATGTCAATGATGTTGAATTTTCACCTGACAGCAGTCTCGTGGCTGTTTCAATGGGCCGATCTGGTAACGGATGCTCCAATTGCCAAGTATTCCTCGTCAAAGTGTCCGATGGCCTTAGGTTGGGCAATGGAATGAATCCGAACGGCGAAGACCGATTTTATGATTCTGCTTTTTCACCCGATGGTGAATTGATTGTATTGGCAGGCAATGGGGACTTTTACATCGTCAATATCACATCTCGAGCAACGGTCTACACATTGACCAACCCACCGGGCTCAGTTAATGCAATCGCTTGGTCGCCAGATGGGGCCTACATTGCAATGTGTGGGGGCTGGGAAGGCGGCTCTTCAAGTTTTGACATGTATAAATTTTCAGGCACTTCCTGGGTCAGAATTTGGGAGAAGTCAACAACAACCTCATGCTACTCAACAGATTTCTCTTACGACAGTAGTCAAGTTGGAGCAGGAATGGGCTATTATCAGGGCGATGGGGCGACTGCGCGGATATACAGCACCGATGCCGGCGTTCAAATTGATGCATTTAACGGCCCCCGCCCAGGCGGTTGCACTAGCAGCGGAGGAGGAAATAACTGCGGTCAAATCAACGGTCTTTCATGGAGCCCGGACAGCACTCATATTGTAACCTCCCATGGCCGAAACGATGAGGGTGTATACTATTGGTATGCTGACCTCGATGAAGATAACGATGGCTATAACACCACAGACCAAGGCGATGGCGTTATCGATGCATTCCCTTCAGAACCATCCCAATGGAACGACAGTGACGGGGATGGCTATGGCGACAACGCAGTCTGGGACAATGATTTCAACTCTTCAACTCCGCCCGGACCTGCTTTCCAGCCCGATGCCTGCTTAACAATCCCGGGCACTTCAACTGAAGACCGGTTTGGTTGCCCTGATGCTGATGGTGACGGATGGTCTGACGAAGGCGACTCCTATCCAGCAGACGTTCTTCAATGGGTCGACAGCGATGGAGATACTTTTGGCGATAATTACTATTTTGACATCAATGGTGCTCAACTTCATTTGAATCAGACCGGCGATGCATTCCCTAACGATGCAACCCAATGGAACGATACCGATGGCGATGACCGTGGTGACAATTACCAAAACGCATCATGGGATAATTTCCGTCCATCTGAATGGCCGGGACTTCTTTTGTCTAGTGCCAACAATCCTGACACTTTCCCTCTTGACCGTACCCAATGGGATGATACCGATGGCGACTGGGTCGGCGATGAGCAAATGAGCGACCGTTCCGATGGTTGCCCTACAATTTGGGGTGACTCTCAGTATGACCGTCTCGGCTGCGTTGATACAGACGGCGATGGCTGGTCAGACCCAGACGCTGAATGGCCAGCGACTTCCAATTGTTATGGAGCAGATGCATTCCCAACCGACCCAACGCAATGGTGTGATGAAGATAATGACGGCTTTGGAAGTAATCAAACTGGAAACAACCCTGACGAGTGTCCAAATCAAGCCGGCACTTCCAGCGAAGACCGAATCGGTTGTGCTGACCGGGATGGTGACGGGTATTCGAATGCCGGCGACCCATTCCCCGACGATTCTACCCAATGGGCTGACCGTGACGGCGATAATCGTGGCGATAATGCCACCGGCAACAATGCCGACCTCTTCCCTGACGATTCATCACAATGGAAAGATACCGATGGAGATGGTTACGGTGACAATCAAGGCGGATTTAACGGCGATGCATTCCCGAACGACCCAAATCAATGGGACGATACCGATGGTGACGGCTATGGTGACAATTTTATCGATGAAGATGACGATGGAGTCTCAGAAGGCGTGTCCGACGTTTGCCCCGAACAGTCTGGAAATTCAATAGACGCCGTAACACGAGGTTGCACAGATTCTGACAGCGATGGTTTTGTCGACCCTGTTGATGTATTCCCAATGGACCCGTTCCAATGGGAGGATACAGACGGTGATGGCTATGGCGATAACACAGCAGTCCCAAGCGGCGATGATTGCGTAGATGTCTATGGTAAGTCCTTCGAAAACAACCGACACGGTTGCCCAGATGTAGATTTTGATGGCTGGGCAGATGTTGACGATGCTTTCCCGAATGACACACTTCAATGGAAAGATACCGATGGTGACGGTTGGGGAGATAATTACGATTGGTTCAATGATACTATCCAAGATCTCGATAATCCAGGTCAAACTATTACCATTCGTAACCAAACTGGAGATGCTTTCCCTCTTATCGATGACCAATGGTCAGATATGGATGGCGATGACTGGGGCGATAACCAAACCAGTTTCTACCAGCCAGACGCGTTCCCATTCGATCCTTCTCAGTGGAATGACTTTGACGGCGATGGCTATGGTGATAACAGCGTCTTTGACCCCGATGGCGAAGAAGGCCCTCTCGGGCCCCAAAGTGCGTTTGAGCCGGATGCTTGCCGTAAGGAATATGGAGAATCGAACCTCGAGGAATACGGTTGCCCTGACAGCGATGCAGACGGGCGTGCAGATTTGTATGACCCGTGCCCATGGGACCCAGCAGTCACCAATGGCGTGTTGACCGGGCCGAATGCTGTAACGTGTACGATTACTTCCGACCCGAATGCAAATTCTGGCAAAGATAGCGGTGGCTTTGGTTTTGCATCAGATTCCCCAGTAGTACTCGTCATGGGCGGTTCAATAGTATTCTTACTCGCGTTGATTTTCGTTGCACAACTTGCAAAGGCTTCATCGAAGCGTAAAAATTCCGTAGAACGCGCTCTTGAACGAAAGACGGATATTGCTTTCTCTGAAGATGAGGAGCGCCGCCTTGCATGGATTGACCATTACGTCGCAGCAGGCAATTTCGATGAAGCTCGAGCACTTGGTTGGACTGAAGAACAAGCTACCCCACAATGGAAGCAGTATGAAATGCAACAACAAGCAACAGAAGAAGAATCAGTCCCGACAATGTTTGACCTCAATCAACTTTGAGTCGCCTTTTGTTACACATCGTTTGCACCGCTGACCTTTCAAGGGATAACGAGAATGCTGGTCTATGGCCGGCGATACGCGTAGCACCGTTGCTCTTCTCGCGTCGTTGCTACTCCTCTCATCTTTTCCATTTGTTTCGGGTGCTGAAAACACAAATGTTATTTTTGAAATTGAAGAAACATCATCTCAATTGAACGAATGGTATGTGGCAGGAGACATGGTTGAAATTACAGCGATGTTCACCAATATTGGATCACCAACAGCGATTTCTAATGACCCATCATGTGGCGTAGTATTACAAGTTTTAAACGCCACAGGCACCCTCCTCATCGATGACTCACCCACTTGTAGAGGTCAAACACAAACTATTGATTTGGCTGAAAGCGAAACGCATTTGTTTGATAGTTTGACATGGGACCTTCAACTTGAAGACGGTGCATTTGTAGAGCCCGGAATCTATACAATATCCGCATATCATTCTGCAACACAGTCGATTGCTTCCAAGACTATCCAAGTTCAAACACCAGTCGATGCATCTCTTGAACTTGACTTGATTCTTGAACTTAGCAGTCGATTAAACCAAATTCAACAGAACGAAGAAGTAATTCTCGGTGTGACGCTTAGCAATCCAACCGCCCAAGTCATTTCCCACCCACAGAATGACGGTTGCCTCATAGAATTGAATATTAATTCAGCATCTTCTTTAGCAATGCCTTGCTTTGCAAGTTTTAATTCTCTTCAGCCGTATGAACAAACACTGCTTGGCCATGTACTCCTTGAAGATGGTTCGTTAAATGAAGGCCTTAATACCGTTCAGGCAAGTTTCCCATCTCAACTTCTAATCAAATCAATTTCGTTTACGATGGGTGAATCAGATACGATTGACACCTCACTCCAAAGTATTCTTTCAACCGAGATCATTCACCAAGGGGACGAAACGAATAGTTATTCTCAAGGTGATATCCTTTCTTCCACTCTCATCATGACAAATGATGGAGCCGAAACAGTATCTCTTCAATTCACTGACACGTGCCGCGCTGAAATGTGGGTTTTGAATGATGGAGGAGATGTTGTGTTTGACAGTCGAATGCTGAAAAATTGTAACGCTTTAGAACTCGATTACATTCTCGACCAAAACGAGCAAGCACAATTCACTTTACCAGATTGGACTTTTACAGACCTTGAAGGATGCGAGGTCACATCTGGAGAATACACACTTGTAACAGAAATTCCTGAATTTCATTTGTCGAATATTCAGAGTATTCAATATGAACAGAGCGTATCAAATGGCTGCAACAATCCTCTTGATATCGAATTGAATCCAGAGATCCAATCAACCGAAAAGGGATTCGACTTGACTCTTGAGATAATATCTCTTACCGGAGATGTAGACTTACGTTGGATTGGACCTTGCGCAGTAACCGTTTCAATCATTGATTTATCATCGATTGAGGAAGTACATACCCAAGCATCAATGTGCGATTACTACGATGGTCGTCACTTTGTCCTTCCTTCTGGAGACAATGTAGTACCGTTTGAATTACAAATAGGTGCCGTCGACATGGTTGACATGGAATTACAACCACTCCCCGAAGGTCAGTATCAATTGGTATTGAATCTTGAAATGAATCCCCCCACTCGAGCAGGTTTCGTCTTTTCTTGGCCCTTAGCAGATGATACAACAACCATGGAACAATCGGCTGAAGTGGTCATTGAACAAAAACCACGCCTCATCAGTGGAACTTGGTCAGGATTACAAACCGAACAAGGTACGTGTTGGATGTTCGAATCTCCAGATGAAGGACAACTCTTACTTTCAAGTGCGGCCATTGCGCAATGGCTCCCTCAACAAGGATGGAGTGGTACCTACGAAATCGTCGATTCCCATGCCCACCCAGCATGTGAAAACTTCCAAGCGCAGTCATTCCAAATTCGCAGCGTAGAGATAGAATCACAACTGGAAATAACCGAGCCTTTGGCTGAACAATCCGAATCTGAAGTTGAATTAAGTGTTCAAGAACAAGCGATATTATTCGTACCATCAGTCATTGTAGTGGTCACAACCGGTTCCATTCTTTCTCTTTTGTTCGCCTTTGTATTGAGCAATGAATCACTTCGAATCCCCTCTACTGCGGCAGGGTTGTGGTTCTTGGGCTTACTTGGCCGAACACATGAAACGACGGATGGCCGTTATCAACGAGGGCGATTGATGGGTTATCTAACTGCGAATCCAGGGTGTCACTTCCGTGCCCTAATGGCCGCCCTTGACATGAGTAATGGACAAATCACCCACCATTTGCGAATTCTCGAATCCGAAGAGGGCATTTGGCGTAGAAAGGACGGTCGTTTGATGCGTTACTACCCACTCACAAATTCACTTTATCCGAATATGAGTGAGGACGATTTACCCATCCCACCACTTTCGCCAGATCCGAACAGTCTACAGGGCAAGATTCTCACCCTACTCGATCACGACGGACCTTTGGGTGAATTCCCAACACAAGCCGAATTAGCAGTAAGATTGGAAAAGAGCCAGCAACTCGTTTCACATCATTTACGAACGTTACAGAAGTTTGGTCTAGTTGAGAAGAGAAAGATGGGCCTCAAGAACCGTTACAAGTTAACTCGTGAGGCGATTTTCCTGTTAGAAACGAACACTGATTTCATTCGTGAAGATTGACCTCACGTTGAATCCCTTGAGGCTCAACAGCCCATTCTATTTCGGTCCAACCTTGTTCTTCAGCAAGTGCGTATACTTGCTCTCGGTCGTATCCATCGTTGAAAAGAACTCCAACAATGCCACCGGCGCCAGCCCCCATCACTTTCCAAGCCATGATGGAATGCTCAAACTGTAAAGGTTTGAGATACTTCTCGAAGGGGGCGTTGAATTCTCTTCCCAACATATTGACACTCCAACTTCCTCGATACAGACTGAGTGCAAAACGCTCTTTTGACTCATCTTGAATTGCTTCCAGCATTTCTCCAGTCATATGTCTAATACGGTCCAAACCATCTCGAATAGTCTGGTCTTTCATGTTGAACTTTGACCAAACTTCTTTGTGTAAATCTCCAGAAACATGAGAGATGCCACTGTCAAATAATACGAGATTTTTCTCAATCCATGAAAGGAACTCGGTTGAGGGATTCAACGGTGTCGATTTAACTGAATCCCCTTCAAATTCAAGATGCTGCATGCCACCAAGGGCGCTTGCCCATTGGTCCTGCCGTCCACCCGTATTGCCGAGTAACGCCTCGAATTGGAAAGCCAGTTCTGCAATTTCTTCGGGAGTCCGGTCATCGCCTGAAATCGCTGCTAAAAGGGCCACATTCATCGCCCCTGAAGTTCCAAGGCCCGAACCAATCGGCATATCGGAATTGTATTTCACCGAGATACGACGTTCATCATCGATGTGCATTTCCGCAGTAATGTAGCGGTTGATGGCGATATTGATGACTTCGCCTTTGTTTGTCGAACAATAAGCGGGCACATCAGTCCACCCACCAGTGAGGTCGATTCGCACAGGAACCCGGACGGTGACAGTCTTGGCCATGAATACCCGATAATTTCCACCCTCATGAAGAGTGGCATTCAAGTCAAATGGTTGATACGGAGGTTTATCTCGCAAGGCATTTGGTGTCAATATGGTCAAGGAATATACTCCAGTCGACGAAGTTGCATGGCAACAGAAGTGGGATGAAGGTAAAATCTTTGAAAGTCAGATGCGCACAGACCGTCAAAAATTCTACTGTTTGGAAATGTATCCTTATCCGTCCGGTAAAATGCATATGGGACACGTTCGAAATTATTCCATCGGAGATGCAGTCGCCCGATACAAACGAATGATGGGATTCGATGTTTTGTATCCGATTGGGTTTGATTCATTTGGAATGCCTGCTGAAAATGCAGCTATGGATGAAGGTGGCCATCCATACGAGATTACCGAACGCAACATGGCTTCAATAACAAAGCAAATCAAGCGAATGGGATTTTCATATGACTGGAATCGGCAGGTCAAGAGTCACGACCCGCGTTATTACAAATGGAATCAATACTTTTTCACTAAATTTTTTGAAAACGGTCTCGCTTTTCGAGAACATGCTCCAGTCAATTGGTGTGTACAATGCGAAACAGTTCTGGCTAATGAGCAGGTCAAAGCAGGTCGATGCTGGCGTTGTAATGGACCAATCACCCAAAAAGAGATGAAACAATGGTTCCTCGATATCAACAAATATGCGCAGGAACTTGTCGACGGATTGGACACCATTACTTTCCCAGAGAATGTCAAATCCTTACAACGCGATTGGCTTGGTCGCTCAGAAGGCGCTCAAATTAGTTTCAAAGTAGCAGATTCAGAGGCAATTATTGAGGTCTTCACTACGCGGCCAGACACCTTGTTTGGCTCAACATTTGTCACACTTGCTCCAGAACACCCGATGGCGGAAGAACTCGTGAAAGGTACAGAATTTGAACCCGCCTGGCAAGAACTCTACGATGAAGTATCCATTCTAACGGAATTCGACCGGATTCGCAACATGAAGAAGAAAAAAGGTGTACCATCTGGCCGCTTTGCAATCCATCCTTTGACGGGTGAAGAAATCCCAATTTGGATTGGTAATTTCGTTATCGCTTCGTATGGCACTGGTGCGGTAATGGCAGTACCTGGTCACGATGAGCGTGACTTTGATTTCGCTCAAACTTTTGACATTCCAATCAGACGGGTTTTGGTCATGGAAGAAGATGGAGACCCAGAAGCACCGCTTGATTCTGCCGAGACCGAATATGGTTGGATGGTAAACTCTCCAATCGAAGGTTTTGATGGCTTGTATGGTGAAGCAGCAATAGCCGCAATCGCCGATGCATTGGAATCAAAGGGACTTGGTAAACAGACCATTAATTGGAAAATCCGCCCTTGGCTTGTTTCCCGACAACGGTACTGGGGGACGCCGATTCCAATGATTCATTGTGATGATTGTGGCGTAGTAGCGGTTCCTGTACACGATTTACCTGTCGAATTACCAACCGATGTTGAATTTGGCCATGGAAACCCCTTGGAAACATCGGAAGAATTCGTCAATGTCGATTGCCCAACCTGTGGTAAAGGCGCTCGACGTGAAACCGATACAATGGATACTTTTGTTGACTCCTCATGGTATTTCATGCGCTATACAGATCCTCTCAATGACGAGATGTGTTTCGACCCAGAACTCATGGATCACTTCATGAATGTCGACTTTTATTGTGGTGGAATTGAGCACGCTCAAATGCACCTTATTTACGCCCGTTTCTATACCAAAGCCCTTCGAGATTTAGGCTTGCATTCAATCGATGAGCCGTTCAATGAATTACTGTGTCAGGGCATGGTCAATGCTCCAGCACCATGGTGTGAGTCATGCCAATTGACGCTTTCAGTTGGCCATGCAGGCTCACCTTGCCCGCATTGTCAATCGCCTTTATCAGAACGCTCTGCTAAAATGAGTAAATCACTTGGCAACACTATTTCTCCGGAAAACATGGTCGAAAAATACGGTGCAGACACCGTTAGGTTGTTCATTCTCTTTTCGGCAAACCCTACCGCAGGAATGGATTGGTCAGATTCAGCAATTGCTTCCAATCATCGCGTTATGATACAGATGGCAACTATGCCGGACCGCCTTCTTGAATGGAAGGGAAGTGCTTCATCCATGGATATTTGGATGCTCGGTCGTTTGAAACAACGGTGTGAAGAGTTCCAACTTTCAATGGACAATTTTGATTTGCGACGGGCCGTTGAAATCTCACACTATGAAATCATCAAAGACATCAATTGGTATGTGCGTAGAGGTGGTGAGAATTCACAACTTGGCATGCAGATTCTCAAATCTTGGACGCACCTTGTCTCTGTTTCAACACCTCACTTAGCCGAGGAATGGTGGCAAACGCTTGGCATGAAGGGGCTCGTATGTGGAACTGAAATGGAACATCTCCCATCAATCACGGCATTTGAACAATCGGCCCTAGATTGTGAAACTTTACTTCGCAGTGTACTCGATTCAGCTCGACGAATCAAGGATGTTGCTGAACGACACCTAGACGGGCCTGCGCAATCCGCTATCATCGTCGTATCTCCAACTTGGAAGCGTACAATGGCAGTTGAAGCCCTCAATTTCATTGAGCAAGGTGGTAGTCCCAAACAATTCGTTTCACACCTTTCACAAATGGATATTGCTCAAGGTGAAAGAAAAGGCGAGATCATCGGCTATTGGGGCAAGAAGATGTTACCTCAAGTTTTCAAGTGGGACGATGCTTCCCGAGTGCTTTTGAAAAGTACTCTTGATGAGGTCGAAGCATTATCCCAAGGTGCAGGTTTCATCGCTGAAGAATTAGGTCTTCAATCGGTCGACGTTGTGCTAGGTGAATCGCCAGAAGATGAAACTGGACGAGCAGGTGGTTCTCTTCCACTTGCACCAGCAATAGTTTACGCTTAATCAGCGCTTTTGCCATTCAGTTCCAGTCCACCAGAAGTTTGAACCGTCATCCATGGCTCTCCAAGTGTAGCCAGTTTCATCAGTCCATTGTCGCAGAACTGTTGGTTCTGCAACAGCCACAGGTTGTTGAACGACCGGTTGTTGATATGTTTGCTGAACGGGTTGTTGGACAACGGGTTGTTGATATGCTTGTTGAACGGGTTGAACAGGTTGGACTTGGCTCGGCATCCCAGGTAGAGCGAAATCCTTTGGAGTCTCCTCATCTCCTCGCTTGCGCATGAACAAAACAGTAATTGCTGCTCCACCAATGAGAAGGACAATGACTGCAATAATGGTAATCATTTTCTTTTGAGCATCATCTTCAGCGACTTGTTCGGCGGCTAGATTTTCTGCAATCAGTTGTGCATTATCTCCAGTACCATCGCCATCTGTATCGAGCGTTTCAGTCGCATCTTGCGGGAATGCGTCAGCATTGTCCCCTATGCTATCATTATCAGAATCGAGCGTTTCATTTGCATCTTGTGGGAATGCATCGGCATTATCCCCTACGTTGTCATTATCAGAATCGAGCGTTTCATTTGCATCTTGTGGGAATGCATCGGCATTGTCTCCAACAGTATCATTATCAGAATCGAGCGTTTCAGTTGCATCTTGTGGGAATTCATCGGCATTGTCTCCGACAGTATCATTATCAGAATCGAGCGTTTCATTTGCATCTTGTGGGAATGCATCGGCATTGTCTCCAACAGTATCATTATCAGAATCGAGCGTTTCAGTTGCGTCCTGTGGGAATGCGTCAGCATTGTCCCCTACGCCGTCATTATCAGAATCGAGCGTTTCAGTTGCATCTTGTGGAAATGCATCGGCATTGTTCCCTACGCCGTCATTATCAGAATCGAGCGTTTCAGTTGCGTCTTGTGGGAATACATCGGCATTGTCCCCTACGCCGTCATTATCAGAATCGAGTGTTTCAGTTGCATCTTGCGGGAATACATCAGCGTTGTCTCCTACGCCGTCATTATCAGAATCGAGTGTTTCGCTAGCATCGGTTGGAAACGCATCTCCATTGTCTCCGGTTCCATCACCATCACCGTCGGATGTTTCTGAAGCATCATTTGGGAACATATCAGCATTATCTCCGGTTCCATCGCCATCGCTGTCCATGGTTTCACTAGCATCTTGTGGGAATGCATCTCCATTGTCTCCGGTTCCATCACCATCGTCGTCGGATGTTTCCGAAGCATCATTTGGGAACATATCAGCATTATCTCCGGTTCCATCACCATCACTATCGGTTGTTTCCGAAGAGTCATCTGGGAATGCATCAACACTGTCCATGGTTCCATCACCATCTGAGTCGATGTCAATAATCACGGCATTATCTGGACAAATTTCTGTAGCACCCATGTCCTGTCCGTCGTTTGGAGTGACTGAAACGGTCCATGTCTCACCCACAGAAGTAGCGGATGATGGCAAAGTTATCATGTCGTTATAGGCTGATACAAGGGCGCCATTCTTTGACCAGCGTATTTGTGAATTTGATTCGGAATCACCGTCAGCATCATCAAAGATGTATGCAAACATTATGTCTTCATTAACGGGTGTGTCGCCTCCAGGCATGAGCCTCAAATTCAACGCCATTGGAGGCTGGTTTTGTGGGAGTGTTTCAGTTATTGTTGCCGTTGTCGTAGCCCATGAATCCCCAGAGTTTTGGTCGTTTGCATTGGCTTGAAGAACCGCTAAAGCCACATCCACAGAACCGCTACCTGAAGCAGGTGCAGTCCAATCCATCGTCCAACTGAGAGAGCCGGCGCCTGTGTGTGTTGCACTGGTGCCTGAAAATTGAACAAGACTTCCTGCATTTGAGAAAGATCCTTTATCCACTTGTAGTGAGAATCCTCCGGTAAAGGCTTGAGAACCGCCACTTCCGTCAATAGTGATTGCATAGGTTGTCCCTGGAGTATAACTGGTCGGGAAATTGTGGTTTGCTGTGATTCCATTTGCGCCATTATAGTGGCATGTGCATCCTGCAGTTGCTTGGTTGTGCTTGCCAGTAGGAGAACCTTCTATCGATGGTGCAGCAGCAAGTAGAACAAGTAAAATTGAGGCAAGTAGCACTCGAAGGATAGGCGACATAACACCAGTGAATGGATGTTTATTTATATGTTGAATGGTCTATTGAGTTAATATTGAACTTGTTCATTGAGGGCACGATATAGAGTATTACTCTTCTTCGGCAGCTATTGACGTTGATTTTTCAATTTCAGGGAAATTCTTTGGGCGTTCTGGTTGCAGTTGCGAAGGTGTATTTTCTATTTTTGTAGTATTGAAAAAGGTCACATAACCGGCGGCACCAATGAGTAATACGGCGAAGAAGTATAATGCAGAAGTCATGCCAACGCCACCACTTGAAGATACATCATCTTGTAGCGAGTTCTCGGAGATGATTTGACAACCTACTAAATCTACAATCTTACCTGCAACAGTATTTTGGCACAAGTCGATAGCATTTGGAATTCCATCAAGGTCATCATCAAGTTGATATTGACTGCACCCAGTGATGCCGACTTGTTGTCCAGATATCGTCCGTGGGCACAAATCGTTTGCATCAAGCACTTCGTCTTCATCATCATCAAGGTCTTCGACACTATCGATGCAACCATCTCCATCAGCATCTTGTCCAGGCGCAGCAACTCCGGTTAAGCCAGTCGGGCAATTATCTATTGCGTCGGGTACGCCATCACTATCATCGTCCTCATCTTCACCAAAATCGCGACACCCATCACCGTCATAATCGGCGAAGGAAGAATTCGAAGACCAGCGAACTTCTCCACGAGGACACGAATCATCCGTATCTTCGACACCGTCCTCATCATCATCGAAGTCAGTAAGAGAATCATGACATCCATCTTGGTCATAGTCGTTAATGGTCGTAGAAGTCCAAATCGGAGTATCTCGAGGGCAATTATCGGTTGGGTTGGCAACACCGTCACCGTCTTCATCAATATCGCACGCATCGCCAATGTTATCGTTATCTAAATCGAGTTGCCCAATATTTCCCTCTTCTGGACAGTTATCCATTTGGTCAACCCAGCCGTCACCATCGATATCGAGATCAGCACATCCATCACCTTCTAAATCATCTTCAGTGGTTGATATCCAACCGACAGGTCCCAAAGGGCACAAGTCATTATGGTCAAACACAGTGTCTTCATCATCATCATAATCTTCCGTTGCATCTTTGCACCCATCTCCATCATGGTCAGTCGATGGTTCTGAAAACCAACCGAACTCCCCTTGCGGGCAATCATCGTCTTCATCCAAGAGACCGTCATTGTCATCATCTTCATCACAAACATCACCTTGAAGATCATTATCGAGATTCGTTTGGTAGTTATTTGAGATACGTGGGCAATTATCTTCGCTATCTAGAATACCATCGTTATCGCGGTCAGTTTGGTAGAGCCAAACACCCGTGTCGTATCCACCCCAACTGGATAACGAGACAACACCCGCCTCAAATGAACCTGAGAATATGAATGAGAGCAGAGGAGAACCATCGAGTCCGAGCGAAAGGGCGATTGGCTCGTCGTTTCCATCACCACCTGCTTGGATCGCCCATTCCCATGTGTTATCGGCAAGTAATTCTGCAAAGAAAATATCATTGTGTAAATCATCATTGATTCCGTCTAAATCATCGAGTACATCTCCGCCAAGAGTCAAACCAGCAGAGGTGAGTCCTGCAATATAGGTGCTACCTTGCTCAGAATGAATCACAGATGTAGCGCGTTCAACACCTGGACCACCTGCATGAACAAGGTCAACCCAGCCACCAGTTGACGACACTTCGCTCACGAAGAAATCAATACCGGCTGATTGTGAGGTATATAGGGGTCCAAATGAGGCATTGCCTGAAAATTCACCAACGGCATGAATGCCTGAAGTTATTTTTCCATCACAATCCCATGCCCTGTCATCTCCAATACCGCCGGCAGAAATGGCCCAATTCCATCCTAATTCAGAAAAACTAGCTATGGCTATATCCGCCGAACCAGCGGAATTAAGCAGATACTCATCGATTCGAAGAGTTCCTACAAAGGTGAAGGCAACATACATCTGTCCAGCCCCATCACTGCACAGTGACCCAATATTTTCGATACCATCTTGGGCTTCCGTCGAAACATGTGAAAGTACCTGGCCGTTTTCATCATACGTTGCGATAAGCAAATTCGGTTCATTCGTCGCTGGAATAAAACTTCCATTAAATTCTAGTGTTTCCCGAAAACTTACTGCGAGATGGATTTCATTTGAAGTAGAAACCAGCATATCGATTACAAATAATTCATTTACATTTCTAATTTGAGTCGACCATACCCATGTTCCGCTTGAGTCGAGACGAGCAAGAAAGGCATTTCCATCTTCGTCTTGACTTTCTTTTGTCAAGGGGGTAAGGTCGCCGAGGCCAAGTTGACACTGTTCACCAAAACTGTTCAAACAATAGGTGCCTGCGACAAGAAGGTCACCATTTGGCATTAAGGCAATTGCATCTATGGAGTCAAAAGTAGACGAGCCGCCGCTTATGGCAGAAGTAATAGTTCCATTTTCATCCATCCATACGATGAAGAAATCTGAATCGTCACTCCCTCCGGTTGCTCCAAGACCATCTATCTGGTCACGAAATTGAATATTTCCTTGGAACCAACCTGCCGACACAATTGTCCCATCATCATAAACTAAATTGTCAACAAGAAAATCCATCGAAGAACCCCCAAATGGCGAAACCCATCCAAGCATCGTGGTATTGTTTCCATCAGCAGCATAGGGATTGGTCTTTACATCGCCAAAATATTCTGCATCTATTGGAACTGAAGAGATACTTCCAAGAACAAATAAAGCAACCAATACTTTGCAAATACTGCTTCTGCGCATGGATGACGGACGATGTCACAGCATTTGAAACCGTGTGCTTTTTGTCCCAAACTTCATGATGCGTTTCTTAGTGGAAATCCCATGGACACACCGCAAGGCGTATGGCGGCACTCCCTTGAGCGCATACAGTCCATTCAGGCAAGCAATAATCTTCTCAATATTGACACCTGGCCTTCTTGGAACAGTTCGGCCCAAAGGGTTCTATCATCCACTACAGGTTCACTTTCAGAAGGCCAACGGTTTGATTTGCATCGTATTGAGCGTCAAAGATTGGTCGAAGAATTATGGTCGGTCAAAACGATACGAACCGGCACAAACCCTGATTTTAGTGAAATTGAGTTTGAATGGTTGGGGCAACAAAGAGAAGGAAAAACTCTCGGAACTGCTCTGAAGTCATTACGGATGTCGGTCACAGTGTTGTGCGAGGATGAGGGGGGTGTCGAAATCGCCGCATGGTGGCAAGTACCTTGGTGGGCGAGATTTTTACGAACCCGTGTCAATGCTCAAGCCAAGTCCTTTGCAACCCAATGGCTCAACGATCTTGTGACCAAAGGTATTGCCCCTTACGATGAATCTCAACCCTTTTCATTTACTGACTCCGAAAGCGAGGATTCAAAGACGGTCGTCAACGACGCTGTTTGATGAGCCAACCCAACCGAGAAAAACAAGGCGACTCATCTTCCGGAAAAAAACATCATTCGCGTAACAATCGCGGTGGTAATCGTCAAAAACGTTCGCGACCGTATGGTAGCACAGCAAAGAAAACACTTGAGGAGAGAAATGCTGCAACCATCCTCGAAATGGAGGCACAAGCACGAGGAATATTTGACAAAAAACCTACACCCATGGGATTCCCAGACGACATGGAGGAACCTAAAACATTCAAATTTGAGTGGAAGATATCTCCAGTTCCGTTGAAAGATGAAGAAGCAATGGCAGGTAAAGTGATGCGCAAGGGAGAATTTGGTTGGTTAGAAGATGAACGAGTCGATGAAATAGCAGTCATTGCCAAAGATTACAAAATGACACTTGAACAAGCACTTTCTCTTCGCTCAGCCCTTTTGCAACAAAAAACAGTGTATGGGCATGGACGACTTCGTTCCCAAGGCCAAACGATGTTACGACTCTACAAAGAAGGTGTAAGCGTTGTTGATTTGTCAACCCGTTTTGATTTCCCACCAATGAATATTTTCCGTATTATTCTAACTGAAATGCGCTGGTCGAAATCGAAAATCAAGGAAAGTTTGCGCCAACCAAGCCGTTTAAGTGAGCGCGAACGTACAGAGTTCGAAGCTGCTGAGGCTGCTGACAGAGTCTCAAATGTCGACCAAGGAGAATCTCAAGAGCGAGCAGATTTGTTCGAGGATATTTTAGCGGATTGGTTTGAAGAGCAAGGAGTTAGATTACGCAGACAACCCGAAATGGTCAAAGAACAAAAGCAAGATTTGGGACGGCCTGTTCGGACTCCAGATTTACTCTTCCTTGACCATGTAGAAATCAATGGCAAACCAGTAACCTGGATCGATGCAAAGCACTTCTATGGAGCAGATGTCGATTTCCAACGCAAAAAAATGGCGAAACAAATGGCTCGCTATATTGAGGAATGGGGGAGTGGGGCCGTTGTTTATCGGCATGGATTTTCCCAAAATCTCTTCATGCCAGGTTGCACATTGCTCGATGCTAATGTCTTAGATTTGAGCAAATTAGGTTCGGGCGAGTAATCATTGGATTTTAGTCTCTAAAACGCCAAGGCCCATCGCTCGAAATGCCTCGGCAATTTTCCACAATTCGTCCGGCATAAGCGGACTGTCCAATCGCCTCGGCAATATCACCGCGGAAACTCCGAGCATGCATAATCGAACATTTACTCGTGCTTGGAGGTCAAGGCGTAAAATTTCTTTTTGGATACGAGAGAGCAATTTTTTACGTATTTTCTCCCCGAGTAACCCCGAATCATTAGCAAAGTTTCTCGATTCAAGCATCAGGTCCGGCCACCGTTCAAACGTCCAATCCTTCATTCGCAAACGTGAGACTGAACGTTCACCAGCCTTTGAGATTGAACGTTGCCAATCGACATCATCAATATATTTCGAAGTGTGTCGACTCTCTTCGGGATGCCAAACGAGGAGAAGCGGTTGATTTGTTGTAAAACTAACAACTTTCCCACCGGAGCCGGGTGCTCCCGGTTCAAGGCGCAATTCGACTCCCTTAGCATAAATTCCAAGGACATCACCAAGGCCGGAACCATGCATTCGTTCAATTCGATGAGCGAGACGTAAGTATTGCTCTTCAGACCCTTTTTTCGTAAGTACCCTAAATGCTCTAGCAACTGCTACTAATCCGGCTGCTGACATACCAAAACCTTGACTTGTCGGTAATTCTAATTTGACATTAATACGATAGGAATCTTCACGCTTAAGTAAACGAGCTATCCTTAATTCTTTTACAAGGTCGATGTAGATTTGTTTGGAATGAGGCTTTTCCAATCCAGTATTTCCAATAACTTCAATTTGAATATCACCATCATTTGTTGGCCCTGCTGGTGTATCCAACGTAGACCCTGAGGACAACACCACTTCGAGTTCGGGTTGATTTGTAGAGAGGTATTCAACCGATGCTTCCACGCCAGCTGCAAGATTCAATCCAGCTCCACGACTGCCCTGTAAGCGTGCAAGATGGGGCTCTTTCCAAATTGAAAATAAGAGCGTAATGTGCCCCCCACATCGTTCAGTCACCATGATGCTCGAACCAACCATCGGTTGAAGAGTCATGAACTCTCGCCCGAAATCACTCTTCAACTTGCTTCTTTTTACGAATTTCTTTGGTAGCAGCACGCATTTCTTGATCAAAAAGAAGTTGCGCATCCTCTTCGCTCAATGATTCCAATTGTATTTCACCATCAATGCAAGAAAAATGATGATTTAGATGTCGAATTTCCTCGGGAACAAGGTCATACAATTCCTTGTTCTCTCCAGATAAATACATACCTTCTGAATGATAGCCAATAATCCATTTGTGGTCATTATGGTCGTGGGCTAAAAACAAATCCATGATTGCAATTGATTTCGCCAACTGTAAATCATTGTGTAGGGCTAAGAGTAACGAGCACAATCGGTCGCCAAGTGGTAATTCTAAGCCCCTGCCAATCGGATTGAGGCAAAGAGAACACCAAGCATCCATTCCGTCTCGTTCATCTGCTTGTTCGTCGGCTCCAATGATATGTTCGGGGAGAAGTGAGACAAGACACCCTTCTCCTCTTGCCACTGCACCGGTAATTCGATACCGTCGTCGCGATTCTCCTTGGAGTTGGATTTTATAATAAACCATATCAACATCATTATCAATCTTGCTTTGACTTTCGAGAGTGACCCATTCGTTTTCCGAGCATATTTGATTCAACCATTGTATCGCTCTCTCCTCATGCGTAAAATGAGAAGCAATTTTTTCGAGCGGCGTCATACTCACTTTTCAACCGACAGTTTATCAAATTCGACTCACCTTTTCAAGCGAAGGGTTTTGAGTCACGACACCCTCAAAGGAATCATGACCCTAAATATCGGAGACTCTGCCCCGGCTTTTGAACTGCAAAATTCGAATGCAACCGAGGGTGTTTCTATGATGAACCTTGAAAACTCAAGAGGAGAAAATGGCCTCATTGTAGTGTTTGAATGCAACCATTGTCCCTATGTTATCGCCAGCATTTCACGCCTTGAAGCGATGTCTGGTAAAGCAAATGGCCTTGATATTGGATTTGTCGGAATTAATTCTAATGACCCTGCCACCTATCCTAACGACTCCTTCGAACACATGCAGGCTAGGGCCGAAGGAATGTCGTACCCGTATCTTCACGATGCAACCCAAGATGTTGCGCATGCGTATGATGCTAAAAGAACTCCAGAATTCTTCCTTTTTAACAACCAACTAAAATTGATCTACAAAGGACGAATGGATGACTCACCACGAGATCCTATGCAGGTTCAAATGACTGAATTGGATGATGCAATACAAGCCATGCTTGCCGGTGCCACACCTGAGATTTCTATCACAGAATCAATCGGTTGTTCTGTCAAATGGAAAATGTGAGTGTGATATGATGTCTGGTTGCCGCCGTCAATGTGATTGGGATAAAAACATGATCTGCAGAAGTTGTGGAATCGATTACGGTCTTGCTGACGAGAGTGTCAAGAAAGAAGTAGTCATTCCCCCAACTGAAGAAGAATAATCAGTATTGCTCAAGGACCAATTCAGTCGTTGTGGAAGCAATTTCGTTCGGTGCAGCAAGCCACATTTTGTCGAGCAGTGTTCGCAAGGACATGGTATCATCGACGTGGACCAGTGCGACCAAGTCAGCACTTCCAGATACTTCGTAAATAATTTCGATTCCATCCCATCCAGTGACTTCAGAAGCAAATGAACCAATTTCAGCACCTGGTGACACTTTGATACGAACAAGAGCAGTTAATCCAACGCCACCTTCTCGAACAGTGTACCCTCGAATGGTTCCATCTTCCTCCATTTTACGAACATGTGTTCGCACAGTTCGTTCGGATGCGCCAACTTCTTTGGCCAGTTCAACATAGGACATACGACCATTGGTTCGAAGTTGTGCAAGAATAGCGCGGTCGATTTCTGCAACACGAGGCATGTCCAACCCTACGGTTTAGAGTATATCAATCCACCTTCATGCCCTTTTACGGCCTTCCCATGGGCGATACTACCGGAAAGTGGAATAAGTAGGTGATAAACTTTAAAATTACTTTTTTGAGATGTTTCTCCGTTTCATTGAAAGGGCGCCATTGGTTGGGGTGAATTGGGGAAGTCAATGTCTGGTCACATCACCGGTCTCGATGCTAGAATGATTCTCGACAGTCGCGGAAATCCAACCGTCGAAGTCGATTGCTATGTCGATGGAAATTTACTTGGTCGTGCAGCGGTACCTTCAGGAGCTTCAACTGGCGCCTATGAATCACTCGAAATGCGGGATGGAGATGCAACAAAGTATCTTGGAAAAGGCGTATCCCGAGCAGTCAATAACGTCACTGAGCGCATTGAAGAAGTCCTTCTCGGAATGCCGGTCGATGAACAACGTATTCTTGACGAACTGATGATTGAATTGGATGGAACTCCAAACAAAGCAGAGCTTGGTGCAAATGCCATGCTCGGAGCCTCCCTTGCATGCTTACATGCTGGTGCTGCGTCCCATGAATTGCCACTTTGGAAATACATTGGAGGCGTTGCTGGTGGATTAATGCCAGTTCCAATGTTGAATATTCTCAATGGCGGTGCTCATGCTACAACCAACGTCGATGTCCAAGAATTCATGGTCATGCCTCATGGCTTTGATACATTCGAAGAAGGACTTCGAGCAGGTGTGGAGACATATCACGCACTCAAAAAAGAACTTAGAGCGGACGGATTGCTTGGCGGCGTTGGTGATGAAGGGGGATTTGCACCGAATCTACCTGCCAATGAAGAAGGCCTCAAGTACATGGTTCGAGCGATTGAAAGTGCAGGATACTCAGTTGACGAAATGGGTATTGCTTTGGATGTAGCAGCCACCGAATTCCACAAAGAAGACGGTTACCACATGGATGGAAAAGTTCTGTCGAGTGAAGAACTGGCAAATGTGTATTCGGGTTGGCTCGACGACTATCCAATTCTTTCGATTGAAGATGGGTTTGGTGAAGACGACTGGCGAGGTTGGGCGAACTTCACCAAGCGAGAGGGTCACCGAGTACAATCTGTTGGTGATGATTTATTTGTTACTCAAACTGAACGTTTAGCCCAAGGCATTGAACTTGGTGCTGCCAACGCGATGCTTGTCAAACTCAATCAAGTAGGAACAGTAACTGAAACGCTTGAAGCCATGGATCTTGCCACCTCAAACGGTTACAATAATGTGATTTCTCATCGTAGTGGAGAAACTGAAGATGTGACCATTGCTGACCTTGCGGTTGGAACTCGTGCGGGCCAAATCAAAACCGGCGCACCAGCACGAAGCGACCGAGTTGCCAAGTACAATCAACTTCTTCGTATCGCTGAAGATGTTGATGAATACCGTTCACCTTTTTGATTGTTTATTGATTCTTTACAGTCCTTTAAGAAGGGGCTTAGAAAAACATGCATCATGAAGCGAGC
>Ga0114997_10000765_pt1 | contig 26664 bp, 23 predicted proteins | sample ArcticOcean_MG_C_2_FD_87045 | JGI IMG/M metagenome (GOLD analysis project Ga0114997, IMG submission 87045) | Marine microbial communities from western Arctic Ocean - ArcticOcean_MG_CB4_136 | ecosystem: Environmental > Aquatic > Marine > Oceanic | place: Arctic Ocean: Canada Basin | collected... | reverse complement strand
TAATCTGATACTACTATTTTCTATGGCATCAATTATTTTTTCAAACTGATTAGAAAGAGTAATTGGCTTTGTAACATTGTCATGGATTGGCGTTGTCGGTGTACCATATATATTAGATGAGATATTAAAAAATTCTTTAGTGCCACACACATTAATTAATTGAGAACTCTTTTTTATTTCTTCAGTTTTTGTTTTCAACCACAAGTCATAGAAAGTATCACCAAAATATTTGTTTGTCTCATCTAGTATTAGGTGTAATTCAGAATCATCATATGCAGGGTAATTATAGACAGGTAGCTTTTGACAATTTTCTTTAAAGAACGTGTTCTTAACTTCCATAGGCCAAGCTATATGCCTTAGTACTTTTACTTTTTTACTAGCTTTGTATATTAAGTGAGAAAGCTTACTTAACCTTTTTTTGTCCTTATTTAAAATCACACTAAATGTACTATAATGGTTTTCCTATGAGTTCAAATTCATTCACTTTCTCAATTTTAACATTTACAAATTCACCTTTTGTTACGTTACCATTAATTTGCACAATATTATCTATCTCTGGAGAATCGAACTCAGTTCTTCCAACTCCAATATTGTTCTCAACCTGATCAACCAAAACTTTCATGGTTTTTCCAATAAATGCTTCATTTTTTTCTAAACTTATTCCATGCTGTAACTCAATGATTTTATTTTTTCTTTGATTTTTTGTTTCTCTAGATACATTATCTTCCAAAACCTCTGCACTAGTTCCCTCTTCTTCGGAATACGTAAAAGCACCTAATCGATCAAACTTCATCTCATCAACAAAATTATACAGCTCGTTAAAATGAGTTTCCGTTTCACCAGGATAGCCAACAATTAATGTTGTTCTAATAGCAATGTTAGGGACTGCCAATCTCAATCTCGAGATTCTATTTCTAATACCTTGCTGATTTAAACCTCTCTTCATTGATTTTAATATATCATCTGATGCATGCTGCACTGGCATATCAAGATAATTACATACTTTTTCACAATCCGCAATTGCATCAATTATCTTTTGAGATAAATGCGCTGGATGAGCATAATGTACCCTTATCCAATCTATTCCATCTAACGTATTAAGTTCTCTTAAGAGGTCACTTAAATATACTTTTTTTTCAAGATCCCAACCGTACGAAGTTGAATCCTGAGCAATGACTAACAATTCTTTTGTACCATTATTAGCAAGTCTAGTGGCTTCATCCATTATTGCTGAGATAGTCCGACTTTTCTGCAAGCCTCTCATAATTGGTATACTGCAGAATGAGCAAGCATTGTCGCATCCTTCGGCTATTTTTATGTAAGCGTAATGATTAGGCGTCATTAATGAGCGAAAAAACATTGGGTCATCTTTTGCAAAGTCTTTACCTGTCAAAAAAGATATTATCTGTCTATGATCATTACTACCAAAAATTCGATCAATTTCAGGTATCTCTGATACAATTTCTTCTGGATATCTTTCTGACAAACAGCCCATAACAACGAGCTCACTAAGTTTTCCCGTTTTTTTAAGCTCGGCTGCTTGTAAAATAGTATCGACTGATTCTTCTCTAGCGATGTCTAAAAACCCGCATGTATTAACGATAATTGTATCCGCTTCTTCCGGGTCTTTTGTAATAGTTAGCTCAGATTTATTAATACCACCAAGGAGTATCTCAGAGTCAACGAGGTTTTTTGCACAGCCCAAACTGATTAGGTTAACAACTTTTCCCATTTTTACCTTTTATTTAACATTTTTAATTCCAAAAAGACCATCAACATATTTCATTGGATCAAACATCTCAAGATCAGATAATTCTTCTCCTACTCCAATATACTGAACAGGTATTTTCAATTTTTTATATAATGAGAAAACTATTCCTCCTTTGGCAGTACCATCGAGTTTAGTAAGTATCGCACCGTCTAACGGCACATGGTTATTAAACTGTTCAGCTTGCACTATTGAATTTTGCCCTAAAAGTGAATCAATAGTAATAATATTTTTAACTATAAATTGCGGGAATCTTTTTGTTGAAATTCTATGCATTTTTTCAAGTTCACTCATTAAATTATCATAGGTATGTAACCTTCCGGCCGTATCTACTATTACTATATCAGAATTATTCGATAGCGCGGATGTAAGTCCATCAAAAAGGACGGCAGATGGCTCTGTCGCTTTTTCATTGCAAACCAATCTTGTATTTGCTCTATTTGACCATATTCTTAATTGCTCAACAGCTGCGGCTCTGTAAGTATCCGCAGCAACTAGAGTGACATCATTGCCAAGATCTTTATATAGCTTAGCCAATTTAGCCGCACTCGTAGTTTTACCCGTTCCATTAACTCCAACCACCATAATCACCATCGGGGATGAAGCACCATTTACTAGATTATGTTTTTGAGGTAATTCAGTTATAAGATATTTTTTAATTTCATTCAAAAAATCATCATTTCTGAATTTTTTTATTATTTTTATGATATTTTCTACTGTATTAAAACCAATGTCAGCTAAGAGCAATTTCTCTTCTATTTGTTCAATATCTTCATTTGATATATTATTACCAGATAGACTTTTAAAAGCATTTGATATTGACGACCGTGTCTTTTCTAAAGCATTAAATAAACGATTAAGCATTATGCCTCCTTAAAACATTATAATAATCGCGATAATAGATTAACCAACTAATTAAAGCAAGTACTAGAGAAGAATATAATGTTACTGGCTTTAACCACAAAATGGCTGGAAATTCAAAGATATGAAGAAAAATAGTTAGGGTTGTAATACCAGTTGTCCATTTACCCCACCAATTTGAGTGTAATATGTATTGCCCTGTATTTACAAAATATAATGCTGGCACGGCGATCATAAAGTGTCTCACTATATAAAAACTAAAAAACCAAAGTGGAAACATTCCCATAATGACGAGATATAAAACAATAGAAGTTATGACAATAAAATCAGCAATTGGATCTAACCACATTCCAATGTGTGTTACTTCACCCGCTCTTCTAGCAAAATAACCATCAAGGGCATCAGAGAGAATTGCAAGTATTATAATCCCTGCTGTAACAGTTCTTAGATCAGGATAATTTAAAGTATAGATAATAGGAATAGCCATTGCTGCTCTCAACAGACTAATGATATTGGCTAATGTTAGAACCTTTGAAGGGTTGCTCATATATTTATGTTTTATATCTAGTATCTTATTCATTCAAATTCGTTTTTAATTAAAATAGATTTGATCTATGATTTTTTTTGATGCTCCAGCATGCGAATTGACTATTTTTCTTGCAGCTCTTCCGGCGATGATTAATTTGTTTTCATCACAAAAATAACTAGAAATTAAATTTTTTAAATCTGAGCTATTTTTTATACTATGCCCAGCATCAAGATTTACGATTTCGATCGCCTCTTTAAACTTTTTGTAATTTGGACCAAATAAAGTTGGAACACCGGCAATGGCAGGTTCCATGAGATTATGAACTCCTGTTGAAAAACCACCTCCAACATATGCGAGTTTTACTATCCAATACAATTGAGATAGAATGCCAACGCTATTAACTATCGTAACTTTTGATTTAACCTTATCTAAATTTTTTAATGATTCAACTATACTTACACTTAAGTCATTTCTTTTAAAAATATTACTTAAATACCTATTTTCCTGGTCACTAGGTTCATGAGAAGCCCAAATAATTTTAATATCAATGTTCTCTTTGATGAATAAAATAATTTGTGATAAGAACATGTTTCGGTCTTCTTTGTGCATACTAGAAAGAATTAATATTTTTTTTCTATTTTCAATTTTGACTTTTTCAAAAGAATTAATTTCATCATAATTATTTATTACCTGATCAAATCTAGGATTACCTGTAGCTATTATATTTTTTACATTCGAAATATTAAGATATTTTGTAAACGCAATTAAATCATCCTCATCTATGGTAAATATTTTTGTAAACCAAGAATAAATAGGCTTGTAAAAATAATATGAGAATGAAAACTCGTTATAAAAAAACTTTTTAGATTGAGCTCCCAACAAATATGTCTTTATGCCCCTTTTTTTTGCAACCCATAAAAAGTTAAACCACAAGTCGCTGCTTGCTAAAATAATCGCACTAGGGTTTACAATATCAAATACAGATTTAATTGTCCAAAAGAAATCGAAAGGCATGAAAATTTTGCAATCTATATTTTGATTATTTGTATTAAAATAACCACTAGGCGAAAAAAAACTCACCAATATTACTGTCTTGTTATTTTTACTTTTTAAATTGTTAATTACTGGCTCGGCTTGTAAATACTCTCCAAAAGATGAACAGTGAAACCAAATAACATTAGACTTTATATTATTTTTATTAAAGTAACTTTTTAAGTGCTTCCCTGTTTCAAGTCGTCCAATTAAACCATTCCTAATTTTTTTATTAAATATAGACAATGTGAACGTCATAAATAAAAAAACAGGATGCAGAACTAAGTTATAAACAAGGAACAATAGCCTATTCATATTACAATCTTTCAAGAACTGACTTAGACACAGTTTCAGAAGTAATTAAATTCATGCAATATTGACTAGACCTGTAACAGCTCTTTTTACCATTTTGCGAACAAGGTCTACACCATAAGTTTGTTTCAATATTTTTAGAAATATCTAGTGAAACGCCACCACCAGTTTCTTTAGAGGTTGGACCTAAAATCATATTGACAGGCTTACCAAGAGCCTCTGCAATATGTAGTAATCCAGTATCACTACCTAGTACTGTATCCGATAAAGATAATATCGACATTGCTTGCCTTAAGTTTGTCTTACCGGTCAAATTAATAACATGATTATTTATTTTTTCGATCTCATTATTGATTTTATCCTTTTCTCCCCCTAGCATCACAATACTTCCATTTGATTTAGAAATAATTTCATTTATTGCTTGATTATACTTTTCAGCACCCCATTGTTTTTGAGGCCAAGCTGCTCCTGGAACTATTACGATAAATTGGCCTTTTACACCATGTTTTTTTAGAAAGTTAACAGCACCTTCTTTTTCTAAATTACTAACAATTAAAAAAGTTCTTGGAAATTCAATAGTTTTACTTCTTTTTAAGCACATGTGGTACATGTATGTAGCAGAAAAATCTTTGGAAAACATATTAATGTGAAAGTAAAAAAGAACAAATCTTAGAAATCTAGGTTTTCTAACTCTGGATGTAATTCGCCTTAAGCCTCTAGTAATCAATCGAGACCTTATAGAACCGTGTAAATCAAAAATTCTGTCATAGTTTGAAAATTTTATATGCTTATTCAATTCAAGCAGGTCATTTAAATTAGAATTGCTATTTAACTCGATTACGCTTTCAATTTCTGGTTGGAATTCTAGAATTGAAGAAAATTTATCTAATGTTAGGTAATGGATTTCAAAATTGGGGAAAGTTTTTTTTAAAGTTGCTAAAAAGGACGTTGTAAGAACAATATCACCAATTGAACTAAAGCGAATGACAAGTATTTTGGAAGAAGAAGTCACTTTACCTTGTACGCTTGATATTAAATGAAACCAATTCGATTAGTGATTTTTTTATTTCAGATTCTTCATATTTTTGAATAGCATCAATAGATTTTTCTGAAAACTCATTAAGCTTATTGTTTGCATATGTAAAACCGCCTGATTCAGAGATCATTTCATTAATATCTTTTAAGATTTTTTTTGTTTTTTTCTTAGTTCGAACAAGTGATTTTAATTTTTTACTTTGTTTTTTAGTCGCGTTTTCCAATGAATAAATCAAAGGTAGGGTAATCATATTTTTTTTCACATCCCCTCCAGCATCTTTACCAGTCTGAGTTTCTGAACCTAAAAAGTCAAAAAGGTCATCTTTGATTTGAAAAGCCATTCCAAGATTATCTCCATATAAATAGGTAGATTTTCTATCGTTTTTGTCATTTGTAGTTGTAATTGCTCCAAGTTCGCAACTAGCTGCTATTAAAGAAGCAGTTTTTTGATTAATCATTTCGTAGTAAACATTTTTAGACATATTTCTAGTCAAGCTTTTTTCAATTTGCATGATTTCCCCAGCACTCAATTTCTCTGCAGTCTTAGAAATAAGATCTAGTGCATCAAAATTCTTTAAATTAACCATATTAATAAGAGCTTTACTTAAAATAAAATCTCCCATTAAAACAGATATTTTATTTTTCCATATCTGTTTTATGGATGGCTTACCGCGTCTCATTTTGGCATCGTCAACGATATCATCATGTATTAATGTAGCGACATGTAATAATTCCATCATAGCTGCAGCCCTGTAAGAGTGCATAGTCGGTTTATCACACAACCTGGAACATAGAAGAGTCAGTACAGGCCTGATAGCCTTTCCTCTATTCTTAACTAAATAACCAGAAATAGAATTGATAAGCTTCACTTCTGAATTCAATGCGTTTTTAAATTCCTTTTGAAACTCAATAATATCTTTTGCGATGGGTATCTTTATTTTATCTAATTCATTCATTATTAAGATGCAATCTAACTATGGATTAGAATGAAAACTCTTGCCCTGATTAACAATCCAAGATACTCCAATACTTAGTTCGTACAATATGATAAGTGGAAGAGCCATTACAACCATACTTACCGGATCAGGCGGAGTAATAAACGATGATACAATAAAAATAGCTACAATTGAATGCCTCCTGTAGTGCCTCATAAATGCTGGAGTTAAAACACCAATTGTGGACAGTAAAAAAGAAATTACCGGCAACTGAAAAACAATTCCGCAACCCAATAAAAGCCAAGTAATGAAACTAAAATAATGGTTTATAGAAAAATTATTTAAAACATTCTCGCCTGAAAGTCCTGCAAAAAAATTCAAACAATATGGTACTAATACTTTATAGCTAAAAAATATACCTGAACAAAAAGAGAAAAATGAAAATACAACTAATGGCAAGACAAAACCTTTTTCATTGGCGTAAAGACCTGGCGCAATAAATTTCCATATTTGGTAAGTAATAACTGGAACAGAAATAATTATACCACCAATAAAGGCTATGGTCCATTTAATAATAAACATCCCTTGAACTGATAAAACCTGTAAGGTTATTGGATTACTACTATTTATATTTTCTAGAGGCTTCATAAGTAAGTCTAGAAAAAAATCAATAAAAAAGAAAGTTGCAACTCCTCCCACAATAATAGATAAAATTGTTTTAATTATCCGCCATCTTAATTCTTCAAGATGATCAATAAAACTCATGGATTTCCTGTCAGTGCTCAAAAAAAATACCTAGTTAAAGTTTGAAATGAGTTTTTTTACAATTGCACTAGGTGGTGTTTCAGGTGAATTAATTGAATCAGTAATTTTTTTAAATAACTTATCTCGATCTTCAGTCCAAAACTCTAGTACTAATTTTTCAGAAATAATATTTTTAATTCTGTTCTTATATCTAACTAATCGACGATTTTGAAATTTACCACTCTTTTTAAAATTATTAATATCATCAAGGATTTTATCAAAAACTGCTGCTACTCCTTTTCCTGTACTAGCTGTCGTGCTCAATACTGCAGGAATGTAACTATCTGGCTTACTAAAACTATGTAAGGTGTCCGACAATGTCCTCTCTATACGTTTAGAACCAGGTCTATCAGATTTATTAACCACAAAAATATCTGCTATTTCAATAATTCCCGCTTTCATTAGTTGTACTTCATCACCTGATTCTGGAACAAGAACTACTACTGTAAAGTCTGCAGCATTTACGACATCATGTTCTGCTTGCCCTACACCAACAGTCTCGAAGATGACAACATCCTTGCCACTTGCTGCTAAAACATCTCCTACTTCTTGAGCTTTTTTACAGAGACCCCCTAGGTCACCTCTATTGCCCATACTCCTTATGTAAACATTATTATTTTCTGAGTATTTACTCATTCTAACTCGATCTCCCAATAGCGCACCGCCACTAAATGGACTACTCGGGTCAATAGCCACAACACCGACTGAAAGCTTTTTAGATAAAAGAAATGAAATAAATTGATCAACCAAAGTACTTTTTCCCGCTCCAGGAGGACCAGTAACACCAATACGTATTGATTCATTAGAGTTTCTATATATATGGTCGATGAAAGAAGACACGCTTTTATCATCATTTTCAATCATAGAAATAGCACGTGAAATTGATACGTGATTATTTTTAAATATGTTTTTATAATTAAGCTTATTCATTATATACCGAAATACATTTTTATTAATTTTTAAATTATAACCAATTTCATATACTTAAATTTATTAAAAATCGCTCATTGACTACAAAAACCATTCTATGCTAATTTTGCTTACTTAATTAATAAGGAATTTTAAATAATGGATAGACATCCGCAACAAGTTAAACGAGAACGCCAAGATATTAAAAGAAGATCTAGAAATATTTCTAGCATTTCTAGATTACGTACGCAAATCAAAAGAGTTTTAGAATCTACTGAGAAAGAAAAAGCCCAAGCCGAGTACACCACCGCAGTTAGCTACATTGATAAAGCAGCTGGAAAAGGACTTATTCATAAAAATACAGCGGGTCGAAGAAAGTCTAAGATTACTCGTCATTTGAATTCATTAAAATAGAATGCCTTAACTTTCTGAAGGAGAATAATTAGGCGCCTCTTTCACAATTCTTACTTCATGAGGATGACTTTCTCTCATTCCAGCTGAGGTAATTTCTATAAACTCCGACTTTTGTTCAAATTCTCCAATGCTCCTTGAGCCACAGTACCCCATCGAAGATCTGATTCCACCTGTTAGTTGATGTATAGTATTTCTTACCGGACCACGAAATGGAACCATTCCTTCAATACCTTCAGGCACTAATTTTTTGTTATCAGTGTCTTCTTGAAAATACCGGTCACCGCTTCCTTCTGCCATTGCTCCTATAGAACCCATACCTCTAAAAGTTTTATACTGCCTGCCTTCGTATAATATAGTCTCTCCAGGGCTTTCATCCATTCCAGCTAGAACACTACCTAGCATAATAGTATCTGCGCCAGCCGCAAGCGCTTTTGCAATATCTCCACTGTACCTTAGTCCGCCATCTGCAATAATAGGAATATTTCTTTTCTTTGCTATATTTACAACATCCAGGATTGCAGTCAACTGAGGCACTCCAACACCGGCAACTATTCTAGTTGTGCAACTAGCTCCTGCACCAATTCCTACTTTAACACAATCAACACCAGCGTCCATAAGCGCCTCAGCACCATAACTTGTAGCTACATTACCAGCGATTATAGAAATACTAGAATTTCGAGCTTTTAACTGCGCAATAGTATCAATGACACCACTTGAGTGACCATGTGCCGTATCAACAACAATTACATCAACTTCTGCATCAATAAGTTCTTTTACTCTCTCATTCGTATCACCAGCTACGCCAACTGCTGCTGCAACTCTCAATCTTCCATTGCTATCTTTGCAAGCAGATGGATATTGTTGCTTTTTATTGATATCTTTTACAGTTATCAGCCCAGCTAAGTCACCTGAGTCATTTACGACGAGCAATTTTTCTATTCTATGCTTATGCAACAATTCTTCAGCATCTTCTAAAGAGGTGTCTAATGGAACAGTAATTAAATTTTCTGATGTCATACATGCTGAAACCTCCATATGACCATCAATCTGAAAACGAATATCTCTGTTTGTAATAATACCAACCAACTTGTCTTCTTTTACAACTGGTAAACCACTTATTCTAAATTCAGACATAATCTTTCTAGCATCATTTATGTTTTGATTAGGAGCAACCGTTACTGGCTTTAAAATCATGCCACTTTCTGACCGCTTAACTTTATCTACCATGGATTTTTGAGATTCAATTGAACAATTTTTATGTATGACCCCGAGTCCACCTTCTCGAGCCATAGCAATTGCCATATCTTCTTCTGTGACAGTGTCCATCGCTGCACTAATAATCGGTATGTTCAGTTTAATATTATTAGTTAACCTAGTTTTTAAAACAGTGTCTTTAGGTAATATTTTTGATTTTTGAGGGACGAGTAAAACATCATCAAATGTGTATCCCTTCCTAAATTTTATTTTACTTTCCATATGCTATTCTAAGAATCCTTTGCTTTTTAGTGTTTTAAATATTCTTCCATCCTCAATAATATCTTTCAGCTTATTTATTTCATCTGTTAATGACCTGTCACCAGATTTCGCATTAATTATATTTCGAATATTTTTTAATAACAAGCTTGTACCTTTTCCTGGCTTTAGCTTGGAGTGATAAAGACTAAATGAAGCACCCGCTATTAATAACTCTATTGCAAGTATGCTAAGTACATTTTTTTGAATTTTCAATAATTTAAAACCAGCCCATGGAGCCATACTAACATGATCTTCTTGACCTCCTGAGGTAGGCAATGAATCTATACTAGCAGGGTGAGCTAACGTTTTATTTTCAGAAGCTAATGCAGATGCAGTTACATGAGCAATCATGTAACCAGACTCAATACCAGGGTTTTTAGCAAGAAAAGGCTGGAATTTCCCTTCTGCGCCTTTCATAAAGTAATGCATTCTTCTTTCAGAGACAGCTCCAATTTCCGCTATTGCTATCGCCATATGATCTAAAGCTATTGCTACATGTTCAGCGTGAAAATGACCTGAGAAACCAATTTCTCCATTACTTAAAATCACAGGGTTATCACTTACACTATTAATCTCATTATTTATTGTATCAGATGATTGAATAAGCGCATCTCTACAGGCACCATGAATATGTGGAATACATCTAAAACTATAAGGATCTTGAACGACATCACAATTTTTATGAGAGCTCACTATTTCACTACCATTTGTCATTTTCCAGATATTTTTTGCGCAAATAATTTGACCTTTATGTTTCTTAAGTTTGTGTATAGCAGATTTAAATGTATTTCTACTAGCTAAACTTGTTTCTACAGACAAAGCACCAATACTGTCTGCAGCATCAAGAATGTTAAACCCATTTGCTAAAGTTTTCACTGCAATTGCTGTAGAAAACTGAGTTCCATTTACTAAACTGATACCATCTTTTTGATGTAAGACAAGTGGACTTATTTTCATTTTATTTAAAATAGTTTTTGACGATATAGCTTTTTCGCCTCGGATAATTTGGCCTTCTCCTATGATCGAACTAGCAATATGTGCAAGTTGAGCTAAATCACCGCTCGCACCCACAGAACCTTTTTGAGGAACAGCCGGAACTAAATCATTATTTAAAAATTGAACAAGTTTTTTGACTGTTTCCGGATGTACGCCACTATGTCCATGTGAATAAGTTAAAACTTTTAAAGCCATCGCAACTCTGACAATTCCAGCATCAAGAAAATCACCAACGCCTGCTGAGTGACTACGAACTAGGTTTAATTGCAACTTTTCTTGATCCACTTCATCTATTTTAATATTACTAAATTTTCCGAAACCAGTGTTCACGCCATAAACTGTTTTTCCTGATGCGAGTATCGTCAATAATTGGCTATAAGAGTTTTTTACTCTTTTTGGAATATCTTTATCTAAAACTATTTTTAAAGGACCATCGAGCAATGGAGAAAAATCTTTAAAGGTAAATGTTTTTGTGGTAATTCGTAGGGTCGACATAAAATAATTTAAAATAAAGTTAGCATCTATTACAAAGGATTAACCTTTGGAAAAAGCACTATTTAATTGAGTGATAATCTGTAAAAATTTCTGGGTCAGTTGGTATACTATTTAAAAGCACATCTCCATATCTTTTTGTTACAATTCTGTTGTCGAGACTAATAAAAACTCCAGAATCAAAAGTAGTTCTGATAAGCCTCCCAAAACCTTGTCTAAATCTTGTAGCGCATTCCGGAATAGCAAAATTCATAAAACTATTATACCCGTTTTTGTCTAATTGATGTGAATAAGACTTTATTAAAGGATCGGAAGGAACATCAAAAGGCAATTTTACAACAATCAATATTTCTAATAATTCTCCAGGAAGATCAACCCCCTCCCAAAAACTATTTGTTCCAAATAACAAAGCATTATCATTTGAATGCATTCCTTTTATGATCGAAGGCTTTGAAGCACCTCGAGATTGAGCAAACAGTGGTATTTTATTACCACCCAATCTTTCTTTTATTTTTCTCGAAACGTTTTCTAACATTTTTATAGATGTAAAAAGAACCATAGTCCTTTTTTTATAAGTCGTATGGACATGATAAATAAGATCGGCTAATTGTCCTATATCATTTGTTATGTCTCTAGAACCACCATATTGATAGTATTTTACTTGATCGTGATAAGAAAAAGGGCTTACATATTCCCTAGTTACTATATTTGCAGAATCTTCGAGACCATTCCTATGCAAAAAATAGTCAAATGAATTTTCAACTTTTATTGTCGCTGAGGTTAATATGAAATTGACATTTTTATCATACAATTTTCTTCGCAATACTTCTGAAATATCAATTTTTGAAGCATGCAATGAAACTTGAAGATCACTGCCTAATTCTTTTTTAGAGTGATAATACCCTTCTTTCCAATAAACCCATTCATTATCTTGAGATCCAGTCAATAAATTTATTGAATCATTTAAAGCGTTGATATTTTCTAAGCCCTTATCTAAGATACTATGCAAGAAAGTATATTTTGATCTATTTGGATCAAGTTTTAAAACAAAACTACTTATGTTTTTAAAACAAACAGACAATGTATTAGAGCTATTAGAAAAAATAGATAATTCTCGATTTAATGACGAATATTCTTTTGCTAAAGATTGAATAATTGGTCGTTCTTGATACGATTTACTAATATCAAATTCAGATTCATTATTTATAGCTAACTCGTCTAAAAAAGCAATAAATGAGTTTTTAACCTGGTCTAGCTTTAGAACTAAACTTTCCCTTAAACTTTTCAATAAGGGTTCTCCATCAGCTATGGACATCAAAATATTATTCCATCTTTTTGATCGAGGATTGGAAGGATTTAACGATCTAAGTAAAGAGGTTACACTATTGTAATCGAGGCTTATTTTAAATTGATCATACCCTCCTTTTACGAGATTGTGAGCCTCATCTATAATTATAGTATCGTGCTCAGGTAGGATTCCTGGAACCTTAGCTTCTGATAATAATAAAGAATGGTTCGCTACAAGTATATCTGCCTCATACATTTGCTTTCTTATCGATCCATAAAAACATCCATGATTTTTACTGCAAATATTCCCAGTGCAAAAACCAGTATCACTACAAATCATAGAGACAATCCATGTTTTTCTAGAATTAAAAAAGCCATTACATTCAGATAAATCTCCAGATTTAGTATAATGCAGCCAAAACAGTATAGGTAATATTGCCTCAATGTCATCATTCCCTATTGTATTTCGATCGCTTGTAAACCAATCAAACCTTGTTTTACATATATAATTTTTTCTTCCTTTAATTAATAATGCTTTAATAGAAGTGTCTAATGCCTCAGATAATTTTGGCAGATCTTTAAAGAACAACTGATCTTGTAAATGTTTAGTATTACAAGCTATGACAACAGGGCCCTTTTTATCTGTATCGTATTTTCTTTTAATCGCCGCAAAAAGATAACCCATAGACTTACCTAGTCCTGTTCCTGCTTCTAGGACACCAGAATCATTGCCAGCCAATATGTTGTCACAAGTATTTGCGTATTCTACTTGATTTGCTCTATCCTCAAACCAATCATATTTTTTTGAAAGGAGCCCTCCAGAACCAAAAACATCTGAAGCACTAATATTTTGTATATTTTGTGACCCTGAAAATTCATAAATACTATGTCCAGAGAATCGCTCAATAAGTCTATTTTTTAAAGTAGCTTTAGGATCACCAATCTTTATTAAAATATTTGCTGCATCAACATAAAGCTTCTTGTTTGGAACTTCATATTTATCTAATACAGCTAAAACACTTGAGAGTTCTTCAAGATTATGGCACATAAGTTCATCCAGGAGATGTAAAAATATTTTGCCGCAATTTTCTGTATCTTTTTCTGCTCTATGGCTGCCTGATGCATCTAGGCCATAGAACTCGGATAAAGCAGAAAGATTAAAAACAGGATGATCAAAGAGAACAGACCTTGCCAATTGAAGTGTATCATAAAGTGTGTTTTTCGGAATATCATAATTATGTTTTAAACATAACTTTGTAAGAAAACTCAAGTCAAACTTAATATTATGTGCCACAATGGGGTGATTACCAATTATTTTCATTAATTCATTTATTATTTCAGATTCCTTTGGAGCAGATTTGACCATCGTATTAGATATACCGGTAATGCTTGTAATAAATGATGAAATATTTTTTTCTGGGTTTACTAGTGATGAGAATATTTTTTCTGGCTTCCCATCTTTAAATAAAATAGCGGCAACTTCGATAACCCTATCAAAATCTGGGTCTAAACCAGTAGTTTCAAAATCTAATGCAACATAAGTTGATAAATTTAATTTTTTTAATAATTCGGTTGTCTTCAAAACTCAGCTAAATAGTGTTTTTAAATAAAACATAGGGTTTGATAATTCTGTTTTAGGAACTTCATTTGTAAGCATACCTGAAATCATATTTTCAATGTTTTTATTTCTACTTGCTCTATCAATAACAAAATTAAGTAAAACTTTATAATGGGCTAATTTTAATAATAGTGTACTAGTTTTGAGTTCACTGCCCAAATAGCCCCAGAGCTCTTTATCGTATTCTGAAAGAATTTGTTTTGAGAAATTATTTATTTTTTTTGCTTTTAATATTACTTCTGCCGCTATTTTCCCTGATTCCATTGCATTGCCAATGCCCTCGCCAGTAAATGGATCAACCAGCCCAGCAGCATCACCAAGAAGCAAAAAACCATTGCCATGATTTTTCCTTTTAGTATTTCCAAATGGGAGGTTCCAACCTTTTGGTTTTTCAAGTGCGCTAGCATTCTTAAACCTATGTTTGAAATTTTTCGAATCAATTACTTGCTCCATTATTTGATTAAGATTGTGCTTCTTTTTTTTTGCTTTACTTTTTAGTAAGCCGACGCCAATATTTGCTTTTTTATTACCGGCAGGAAAAATCCAAAAGTATCCAGGAATAGTCTCATTCACATAATGAAGTTCAATTTGATCAGTTAAATCATCTACGTTTTCATAGTAGCATCTCAATCCGACTGCAGTATAATTCATATCAGAGTTATAATAACCAGATTTCCTAGATACTATTGAGTATGGTCCATCAGCGCCAAGAACAATATTGCCATAATATTTTTTTTCTTCTCCACTAGCAGATTTTCCTTTGACTCCAATTACTTGATTTTTATCATAAATAAGATCATTTACATTAAAACCGCTTTCTACTTCAGAAACATCACTAGCTTTATTAAATAAATAATTATCGAATATTTTTCTTGGAATTACAAAGCCATGAGAAATATGTCTTTTATTCAAGCTTTTATTAAGATGCAACTCACATTCAGAATGATTTGGGTTTCCAAATATAATTCTATTAACAATGGCGCCATTTAATTTGTCTAGATCTTGCAATAAATCTAGCTCCTCTAAAATTTTTACACTTTTTCCTGATAGAGCATCTCCACAAATTTTGTCTCTAGGAAATATAGATTTATCTAACAATAAAGTATTAAGACCTACTTTACTACAATAGATAGCCGCGCTAGACCCGGCAGGACCAGCGCCAACGATGATTGCATCATACATCAGAATTTATTTCTTCTAGATGTACCCCAAAAGAGGGATAGACTAATCCATATTTAAAATAATTAATTGATCGCAGAAAAAAGAAAAGTAGCACTAATATAACAAAAAACCATGGCGCTCTAACGCATATAAACATTGCAAATGTAAAAAGGGGATAAAACTGTAAACGTTTAATATGCCTTACATCATTTGGCCAAATCAATGCCACCGCTGGAAAAAAGAGAGAAACAATGCCCACAGTACTAATAATCGGATCATCAAGGATATTACCAAGAAATGTTGTAATAATCATTAAAATCAAAGTAGCTATCATGTATGGGGTTATCTTGTCCCAACTATCTATTGACCAATCGTCTTTTTCTGAATTGTATAAAATTTTAAACTCATAGATTAAAACGCCTGAAATAATAAAAGCCAAATAAGGTAAAAGACCAACATAATACGAATTCGAAACATTAAAACTCACACTTCCTAAAATAAAACATCCAAAATAAAAAAGAGAATTATAAATGAGATCTGATTGTTTCAAGCGCATATCTGAAGTACGCCAAATACCAAAACTAGATAAACTGTAGAAAAGCAACGTACTTAGTAGTATTCTCAAAATTCCATTAGGTAATCCACTCCATTCCCAATAGCTATATCGATCAATATTCCCTAGAAGGTAAACATACCCTGCAACAGTAGTCGTCCAAACACCAAACAAATATGAAATATTATGTTTATCGGTGAATTCAATGTAAGAGGATATCTTCCTTTTAATATTTTTGTAGGAACTAGAACTTTTTGGAATAATTCTTGCTAAAATCATATCATACTTTCCATATTTTAAAAACCCACCATTTTCTGCAAGGAAGAACCAAATAAAAAGTCAAAAAGTTCATTTAAAATAATTAATCCCACAATTAAAGAAGAAAAGATAAGAAGCACTTTTAAAAGAAAAATAAGTAGACCTCTGTCAAATTTTTGATTTTGGACACCAACGAGTATTTCATCTAAAAATGTACTAACTGACCATTTTTTTAGTATAAAAACCGCTGTAAGCGCACCTCCGATTGGCAGCATATACTTAGATGACAACTCATCAAGAAAATCAAAAAATGTTATATCGAAAATACTTGTTATATTAAAGTTGCCAAGTGAAAGTGAACAAAAAATTCCAACCAAAGTAATCACACCACCAAAAATAAAAGTAGCTTTGAGTCTTGACCATCCTTTTTGATCAATAAAATACGCCGTAATAACTTCTAAAATAGATATAGCAGAGGTTAGTGCCGCCATAAAAAGAATGAAAAAGAAAAGCGTGCCCCAAATTATACCGCCGCCTATTTGAGGAAAAATTGTAGGCAATACCACGAATATTAATCCTGCTCCTGCACTTGGGTCCGCTCCCATTGCAAAAACGATAGTAAAAATTGCAGTGCCAGCAAGCATAGCAATAAAAGTATCCAATAAAATAATCCAAATAGCAGAACTAATAAGGTTTTGTTTTTTATTTAGATAACTACCATATGTTATCATAGTACCCATACCTAGACTTAATGTGAAAAATGCATGGCCGAGAGCTAAAACAATACTAGATGAATTTAAATCAGAGAATTTTGGTTTAAAAAGGAACTCTATACCCTTCTTGCCACCCTCAAGGCTAAGGCCTTTTATAACTAAAAAACCTAAAATTATTAAAATGAGTGGCATCATTATTTTTGCACCTTCTTCAATACCTGACTTCACTCCTTTTACAATAATTCCGATACAAAAAGCCATAAATACAATTTGCCAAATTATTGGCTGAAAACTACTGCCAATAAAATCATTGAAAACTTTTCCTGATAGCTCTGGAGAACCAGATAGAGAATCAAATCCTCCTGCCAAAGAAAAAAGAGTGTACTTAAGTGTCCAGCCGCCTACAACGCCATAGAAAGACAAAATAACAAAAGCAGAGCCAACGCCTAGATAACCTACCCATTTCCAATTTGACAGGCCTGATAAGCTATTAAAGGCACCAACTGGACTCAACTGGGTCCTACGCCCAATGGCTAATTCGCCCAATAATATCGGCAATCCAACAATTAGTATACAAAGCAAATAGACGATGGTAAAAGCAGCACCACCATTTTGTCCGGCCATATGAGGATATTTCCAAATATTCCCAAGTCCAACTGCAGAACCAGAAGCAGCTAAAATAAAGCCAAGTCTAGAGCCCCATTGTTCTCTATTGTTTTTCATTTTTATCTCCTTCTACATCTTCAATAGCTGTACTCATAATGTCATCAAATGGACTTAGATGCGCGTCAACGATTGCATCGATCATGCTATAAAAATAAAGGAATATTACCCACCAAGCATATTTATTTCTCTTTTCAAGATATCTGTTTTGTCTAAGAGCATATTCTTCGGAGTTGTAATTTTTATAAATTTTTGAGTTTTCTAACCATGAATAAAGGGCTAAAGTTTCTATTCCCATGACTAAAGAGCCTTTTAGATACTTCTGATTATAGATTTGACCACCACCTGGAATTAGTGATAAGTAAAATGCTTTTCGGGGACTTTTTATCAATGTTGAATCTACTTGGTTAATCTGGGCATTCAGATTTAAAGATAATAACAACAAAAAGACTAGGCATTTAGACCACATTAACCCTCTGCAGCAATACAATCGATTTCTACACGGGCCCCTAGCGGTAATCCAGCTACTTCAATAGTTGACCTGGCTGGGAAATTTGTATTGCCAAAAAAATCGGCAAACGTGTCATTCAAATCGCCAAAATCATTCAAATCTTTTAAGAATACATTAAGCTTAACAATATTTACAAGAGCAAGATTTCTTGCCTCGAGAATAGCTAAAATATTTTTTAGAACTTGTAGACTTTGCTCTTTTGTATTTCCAGAGACCATTTCGCCTGTTGATGGGTTAACCCCAATTTGTCCAGAAGTATACAAAAAACCTCCTGCAGAGACTGCTTGACTATACGTTCCAACTGCATTTGGCGCATTTTCAGTTTGAATAAGCTCACGAATAGGTTTTCTTTCATTTGTTTTTTGATTAGACATGATATGAACTATAACTCCTTGTTTAAACTTTTTAAAATTAATTTTTTTGTGTCGACGATGGCTTTATCAATAGTGCCAAATTCACGACCTCCAGCAGTCGCTAGTTGAGGCTTTCCTCCGCCTCCTCCACCCATAAAAGAGCCTATTGTCTTTGCTAGAATTCCAGCATTAATTTTTTTACGAACCAAATCTTCACTAACCACAACAATGGCTGAAGGTTTATCATTTGCATTGTTAAATAGAACACCAACACCACTTTTTATTTTAGAAATAAGACGATCACCTACACGTTTTAATTCATCAGCGCCTTCAATACTCAATAATTCAATCACAACAGTGTAATCACCGACTTTACTAGCGTTTTTTATCCAACCAATGATTTCTGAATCATCAGACTGGTTAAGATGTTTTATTTTTTTCTCTAGCAATTTTTTATCTTCACACAATTGGTTTATTCTTTTCAGCAATTCTTCCTGTTTACAATTTAACATTCTTTGCATATCAAATATTATATCTGCTTGATTTTGAAAAAGGTCTAGCGCAGCGATACCAGTAACAGCAACAATACGTCTTACACCAGATGCTAATGATGATTCTTCTATTATTTTAAATAAACCTATGTCACCGGTATTATTGACATGCGTTCCGCCACAAAGTTCATTGGAGAATTTGCCGGTTGAAACTACTCTTACATGGTCACCATATTTTTCGCCAAAAAGAGCAACTACACCACTGCTAATAGCTTCATCATATGCTTGAACTGAAGTATTTAAAGCGCTATTTAATAGGATTTGGCTATTAACAATATTTTCAATTCTTTTTATTTGAACACTCGTAATTTTTTCAAAGTATGTTAAGTCAAATCTTAAATAATTTGGATGAACTAATGAACCTGCTTGCTGAACTTGATCTCCTAACTCTGATTTTAAAGCAGCGTGTAATAAATGAGTAGCAGTATGATTTCTTTTCACACTCGATCTATAAGCTTCATTGACGATACATTGAACGCTCACCATTTTACTCCAATCTAGAACCACGCCTTTACATAGATGTATTACCATGCCATTATAATTTTGAACGTCAATCACATTTAAATCTACGCCATCAAATGAGATTTTTCCTCTATCGCCTACTTGACCACCAGATTCTGGGTAGAATGGTGTTTTATCAAGTACTAGTATGCAACCATCTTCGACCTCTGAATATTTCAAAACTTTTGAATGAGCTTCTAGATAGTCATAACCAATAAATTCAGAGTCTTTTCCTTTCAAAAGCTCTGTCCAATCAATACTTTTTTCTTTTAATTTAAAGTTTCCGGCTTGCCTGGCTTTCTCTTTCTGTTTTGCCATCTCAAGGTGAAAGCCCTCTTCATCAACCTCAATATTTTTTTCTCTGGCAATTAGTTCTGTTAAGTCTAAAGGAAACCCATAAGTATCATAAAGCTTGAATGCATCATTACCTAAAATAATTTTGCTACTTTTCAGATTACTTATCAGTTTTTCTAAATGAGTTATTCCTCGGTCTAGGGTTTGATTAAACAAGGTTTCTTCTGTTCCAATAACGAGCGCTATATGAGTACTTTTTTCTTTCAACTCTGGATAAGCATCTCCCATAAGATTGCAAACAGAGGGTACAATTTTATGCAAAAAAGGTTTTTCAAGTTTTAATACTCTCCCGAACCTTGATGCTCGTCTTAAAATTCTTCTGAGCACATACCCTCTACCCTCATTCGATGGCAAAGCGCCATCAGCAATTGAGAAACAAAGCATTCGTATATGATCAGCAATTACTTGAAAAGGCACTGGATTATCAACATATTTAAATTTAGAACTAGATTCTAATTCTTTAATAATCGGCTGAAAAAGATCCGTTTCATAATTACTGGTTTTCCCTTGGATAACGCTTGTAATTCGTTCTAATCCAGCTCCAGTATCAACATGGCTTTGAGACAAGCTTATTAATGAGCCATCAGACAGACGCTCATTTTGAATAAATACTAAATTCCATAATTCCCAATATTCGTCTTCTTTATTAACACCCTCTTTAGACTGACTAGACAAGTCATCGCCAATATAATAATGAATTTCTGAACAGGGGCCACAAGGACCTGTCTCACCCATTTCCCAAAAGTTCTCTTTTTTACCAAACCAAAGAACACGATTTTTGTTAATGTCAGTGTTATTTAACCAGAAGTCATAGGTTTCTTTATCATCTTTATATACAGTTACCCATAGTCTATTTTTATCTAAACCCCAAACTTCAGTTAATAATTCCCAGGCCCATTTTATAGCCTCACCTTTGTAATAATCGCCAAAAGACCAGTTTCCTAGCATTTCAAAAAAAGTATGATGAAACGTATCGATACCAACCTCTTCAAGATCGTTGTGCTTGCCGCTTACTCTTATACACTTTTGACTATTAACTGCACGTGGATGATCAGGCCTAGATTCGTCTAAAAAGATGGGCTTAAATTGATTCATTCCTGCATTGGTGAATAAAAGAGTCGGATCGTCAATTGGAACAACTGGGGCGCTTCTGATATTCTTATGATCTTTTTGTTGAAAGAATTCTATAAATGATTTTCTTATATCTGATGAGTTCATAATTAAAATGAGAAAGTAGTTTCAATGCTTGTCATGTTAATAGTCTCTTCTTTTCCATTTACATCACCATCACCATCTATATCTCGAAAAGACTGCCTAAAAATGTAATTTAGTATCATACCATTTCCGAGTTTTATTCCAACCCTGTAACCGGATATAGTACTTTCTGTATATTTAAAATCAAATGGATTAGGAACATTTCGTTGTTGGTAGTACCATCTGGCGTTAGTGATTTTACTAATCGGTTTTTTCAGCCCTATGCTAGCAATAAAACTTTGATTACGGTCTCTTATAAACGTGTTATCATTGTCACTCCATTGCTGTCCAAAAAGATTCTGATAGGATAATGAAGAACCAACTAATTCACCTAAATCAAGACTCAACGTAGAAAAATAACCTTTCTGCTTTCCAAATTTTCCTAACTTACTATCTTTCGTAATAATTTCACCTGTTCTTAATCCTGATGTCATCGAAGTGTTTGAAGAAGAAAAGGTTGCTCGCTCTATTTCGTATGACCTATCCCAATAACCAAATTCAAATTTCCCTGAAGGCATCATTCTATATTCAAAATTAAACCTCGCAGGACCAAATTTCATGGACAGCCCTAATGGTATAAAACCATTTCCTAGTGCAGTATTGGTTTTAGTTATCGGATTGATAGTCTCACCAATTAAAGTAGCATATTGAACATATATCGTAACACTCATATTTTTTTCAGCGAGAACAGTTTTAGAAGCATCTAGAGAAACTGCAAATATTGACCTCTTCTTCTCTCTAACATTAAGAGGCTCAGGCTTTCGCACTATATCAATATCTAAGACAAAAGATGTATCCAAGTTCCACCCTGGGACATCACTGTCAAGTGTATCTGTGACTCCATCACCATCAATATCTAACTCCTCAGGTATTCCATCCGCAAGTCCATCACCATCTGTATCTAACCAAAAGTCTGGGTCATTAGGAAAATCATCAACCAGGTCTGGGCGTCCGTCTTCATCTCGATCTCTTAACCCTAGGTATTGGTTTCGATCAATCACAAAGGACCCGCCAATATTTACACTTTTCACAAGTTTTTTAGATAGTCGAAAACCAGTCAACCCCAGGTTTTCCTTAAAATCGTTAGTGAAACCATAAAAGTTTAAACCATATGCTTTAAACTTTAGTTCCATTCCAACTTTTCTTAATTGCGGATATAAAATAGTATTAGAATATCTATTTACAAGAATACCTTGCCCTATTGTAACGTTTTCTAATGCTCCAATTTGAAAATAAAAGGGCTCCCATTTTTTACCATAGCGAACATAATATATTTTATCTATAATTGAATTTTTTGAATTTTTCCTACTTGAAAAGTCCCATTCGTCGTCATGTATATTACCATCCTGATCAATATAAAATACGATGTCAAGAGCTAGTGTTACTTTACCAATAGGCACTATTGGCCTTAGAGCAATCTGGTTCCATATTTTTCCATCAATAGTAACTGCACCGAAAGCCCCTTGGACGCTGGTTGAACTGTAACTTTGTGATTGAAGGAAAGAAACAAATACAAACAAAAAAGATATGTGGAATATTTTTGTCAATTGACTCTATTTAATTGTAACATAAATTAACCTCTTTGTTTTTGAATGAACAACCTGTAAATAGAACTAGTATTATCATAAATAATTAGTAAATATTTAAGCATGATCATGAACAAAAAAGAATTATTTACTCCTATTTTTGCAATTCTTATTGGATTAACACTTATACTCATTCCTTTCTTCACGGATCTAAAAAAATCACTTATACTTCTAGGTATTGTTCCCTTGTGGCTTGGATCTTATTTTATTTTCCACTCATTCATTACGAATAAAACCAGACCGGATGAAGAGGCTAAAACTAAAATTTCTTAAAACGAATCAGTTATGTTTGATAGTTTTGATATTATGCTTTAATAATGTCATTTGTAGTAATATTCTATCTAATGTTGAATTTGAAGAGAAAGAAAATGGTATAATAGTAGAATTTAAGTTTAAGGAGCCAATATCCCCTGACTCAATATATGCTTGGCAATCAGATAATCAATGGTTCTACTTTACGCTACATAATATTTTATCAGATACTTTGAAACTTGAGCAAGAAACAACTTTTAACTCACCAATACTTGATTTTCAACCAATTGTAAGTAATAACAGCACTCAAATCGGATTAAGATTAAAAAAACGAGTAGATTCATTTGAGTTTTATAAAAAAAGTCAAAAAAACTTTTTAAATGCTCACCTCCATTACTCGCTTGATAATTTTAAACCTATTGCACTTGCAAGTAATAAAGCGAATAAATCAAGAGAGTTTGACAAACTATTTACACGATCTAAATCTTGGCTATTTATTTTGGCAAGTGGGTATTCTATAGCAACATTAATCAATGACGAAAATACGAAAATTAATATCGAGGCTGGAATTGTCAGTCTTATATTATTTTATCTAATAAATAAAGCATAGCTTAACAATTGAAATCCTATTTAATATACTTTTCTTTAATCTGGGCAATAGTCATAATTCTGATGGGCCTTTTCATTCGTATTAAAAATAAACATGTGTTCCGGGAAGATGAAAAGCTCTAGCCTAGTATTATTCTGGACTATATCAATCCTAAACATTTGTTTCTCTAGGCAAAAAGATATTAATGAATCTTGGGAGGCCCTGATCGGTATAGATAAAGAATATATACATGCTTCCCACCACCTTAACAATATATTAAGAAATAATTCTTTACCCACATCAGATGAAGAGGAAAACTTGCTACAAAATTTAAATATAAAAGTAAGCAGTGATAAATTATCAGTATTGACACCCAACATGATGGAATCTATTTTTAAAACTGAACATTTTAATATCCATTATGATTTAAGCGCATCAAGTAACGATGCTATCTCTATTGAAGATTTGAATAATAATAGCGTTCCAGATTATGCAGAAGATATGGGTATAATTTTCGAATATATTTATTCATATTTCAAAGACTCTTTAAACTATGATTTAGTATTTCACAATAACCAAGATTCAAGTACGAAGAAGTATGATATTTTCATTAATAATCTACCACAAAACTACTTTGCACTAACTTACACAACATCTTTTATAAATGAATCGAGTACTAGTTGTGGAAGCTATATTAAAATGCGAAATAATTATAATGGTCCAGCATTCCAAAACTTAAGTGAAATGGATAATATAAAAATAACTGCAGCTCATGAATTTTTTCATGCTATTCAATTTTCTTACAACTGCTACGAAAGGTTTTGGCTAATGGAAGCAACGGCAGTTTGGTCAGAGGACAAAATATACGATGATATTAATGACCATTATCGATACATGCCTTCTTGGTTTCAAAATTCAAGTAGAACAATCGATGATGAATCTACACACATGTATGGTTCTTTTATCTTTTTCCAATATTTAGAAGAACATTTAGGTGGACCAGATGTAATAAAAAGCATTTGGGAAAATTCTCGTGCTGCTGCCAACTCAATAAATGATATTAGTTTTATATCAATCAACACAGCTCTTAATGACGTTGGGTCCAGTTTTAATAACGCTATAAACAATATGAGAATAGCAAACCGGATAATGTCTAATCATCCTAACGCTTCCCCATTCACATATAAGGAAGCTGATACATATCCCGTCAGCGGCCCCTTAGAGATTGCTCAACTTAGTTTCGAAAATAATACTGTCACTTATATTCAAAACTCAATCTATAAAAACTCTGGAAATTATTTGAAAATTGATTTATTCGCGCCAGCAAATATTAAAATTGAAGTAACTAATGGATTAAATGAAGATATTTTCAGTGCCCTTATTTTCAAACACCAAAATGGAAACAATTGGACCGTAAGAACTGGAAATGATTTAAATATTGATCCTTCAACAGGAATAGAATGGGCCAGCTTGCTGCTAAATACCCAGAATCAGAATCAAAGCAGTTGGTCTTATAATTGCACTATCAGCCAGGGCCAAACTGAAGATTTTAATGTGACCAATGTTTACTCAAATCCGTACACAGGCAATAGTAATAAATTTGAAACAAAACTTATTTCAGCAGTTACTCAAAATATCAAAATAAATATTTATAATATTATAGGCCAAATAATTCTTACTAAAAACCTTTCACTATTAGAGTCTGAAGAAAAATCATTTGAATGGAATTTAAGAAATAGATTCGGCAAGAGGGTATCCAATGGTATTTATTTTATTGAAATTAAAGGTCAAAGAAAAAGAGATGTAAAAAAAGTAACTGTGCTTCACTAGCTAAATAGATGAAAGCAATTTTGGTATTTCACTTAAGATAATCTTATAATCTGCAAGTCCATTTTCATATTTGTTTTGATATGCCTTTTTCTGACCATCTTTTATTAAATAAACTAACCCGCGACATTCTTTAGCACCAATATCAACTAGATTATCAACATAATCTTCAAAGTTATCCATTTGTTCATTATAACTTTCAATTTTCTGGCTTAGCTCCAAGAGGTTTAAAGTATAACGAGATTTCTCATTAGCGATAAGAGCATCGCTGACTTTAAAAATTAATTTCTCCATAAAATCGTTTTGCTGGTTTCGTTGAAAGATCAACTCATTAATGTTGTATTTATATCCCTCTACTTCTCTTCTAATAAAAACAAGTTTGTATTTTTCTTTCTTAAAAATATCCAATAATTTATTTAAAGAGTTATTATACGATTTTTGATTTGCAATAATTGAAGTACTGTTTTTTTCCAAAGAATTCGAAATTTTTAAAACTGTTTTAGATTTGCTGTTTTTTAGAACCGTTTCTTTTTTTTTACCGAGGAATGGAATTCTTTTCGTTTTCTTTTTTTCGAAAGAATCAAATATCTTCATCTTTGGTCTTTTCTTAATTTGTCTGGCCATTTTTTTTTGCCTTGCCAGGTTTGATTCAATATTTTTTAAATTCTTATCAATGCTGTTCATTTCATTTTCAATTTTCTGAAATACTGAAAATTTAGTTTTTCTAAAAACATCTAACTTGTTTTTAATTGATTTATTCAAAAATTTATAATTACTTTTTTCAACTTTCAACCATTGAATGCTGTTCATTATATTCGCATCAAGCGACTGCACATCTCTCAAAATCCATGCAGTTGGAGCTTGAATCGAACAGCTTAGACATAAAAAAAGGGTTCCAACAACCATTGAAACCCTTAGCTTATTAAAATAAGTGGCTATCAAGTAATTAACATTCCATTTGATTCCAACTCCAACAACTTGTCATACCCACCTATTGTTTTTCCTTCAATGACTATTTGAGGCACTGTACG
>Ga0114997_10000764_pt1 | contig 26680 bp, 6 predicted proteins | sample ArcticOcean_MG_C_2_FD_87045 | JGI IMG/M metagenome (GOLD analysis project Ga0114997, IMG submission 87045) | Marine microbial communities from western Arctic Ocean - ArcticOcean_MG_CB4_136 | ecosystem: Environmental > Aquatic > Marine > Oceanic | place: Arctic Ocean: Canada Basin | collected... | reverse complement strand
TCGGAGTCAATAAGAAGGGTGGAACCCTATTCCCCAAACGAAAAGATGCAGACGGCAACTGGCTACCTGATCGCGGTTGGGTAAAATGGAATGCTAAAACAGGGCAGAATGAGTAACGATGCTTTTACAACTTGGCTAAAAACGTAACGCGCTGTAGTTATCGTAAAAGTTGTACCGATATAAATCAGCGGACTGGTCGCCCTAAGCGGCCTTAACTAAGGTTTAACGGCTTGCCTATAAACGCAACGATCTGTAGTTGTCGTAAAAGCCGTTGGCTATTAAATCAGGGGGGGTTCATGTCGGACCCCCTATTTTTTTAACAAAGGACAGTATAGTGGATTTTATAAAATTAGATTCTAAAGAGCCTGACCCTCGCGGCTCTAAGTTTATGATTGCAAAAGAAGCATTTGACCTAGAAGGCTTCTTAGAAATTTATCAAGAAGACCTAAGAATCACTACAGATTCAATATTTAACTTTATCAAAGAAATCATATCTAATTATGGTGCAGATAACGTTAATATCAACCCTCACCAAATTAAAATAACAAACGACGATATTGATGATTATCAGTATCTAGGATTTGATAATAAGAAATATGATTTTAGCTTCGGTGTCTACAATAGAAAAGGAGAGTTGCAAAAAGACGGTATGCCAAAAAATGAATGGGTAAAAGCAAAAGATCTGCTAGATTCAGATACTGTAACACATAAAAAGATAACCGACACTTCTATGAAAGATATGCTGGAAAGCGTATTGCCAAATACTGGTAATGCTTGGAGATCTGACCTTGTTGCATACTATATTAAAATGCTAAAATCTAGAATAAGGGGCGATAAGTTTAACAAATCAAGCCTGTGTGTGAAGATACTTGAAATGACAAGACCTCCCCAACTAAGGAACGAAACATTCCACACTAAAGGCGGATTTAAAATCAACACTTCTAAGAAAACAATATCTATACCAGCAAGAGGTGTTGATGACAAGGGAAAAGCAGTTAGATATACTTTTCCATATGAATTTACCACAAGCAAGCTAAACTATGATGGGAAAGGTACAGGAAAGGGCGGTAATTTTACTGTAACGAAGAAGAAAAACGCAAAAAATAATGTAATTATTTTAGCTGAAAAAAAGGATTCTGTAAGATTTACGCCAGAAGATCCTACGAAGTGGTACGGTGTTGATTGTAACATAAAGGCAAGCAACTGGCTATCTTTCTATGATCTCTACAGCCAAACTTCCTTTAAGTGGAAAAGAGGCGAATTTCCTCAAAGAATAATTGACAAAGTTAAAGAATTAAACAAAGAGATTGGAAACAAAGACAGAGGTAATATTAAATCTAAACACAGAAGACCAAAAAGACTTCAGGTTGTTAAATATATACCAAGAAAACTAGATAAGTATATTACAAGAATTTTCACTCCACTTGTAAAAAAATGCAAGGCTACGGGTAAAGGTTTGGCTATTGACGGCGCTGCGTTTGGGCATAAGGCTGGAAATTTTGGTCAAGAAAATATCCGTAGAGTTGTTCCTAAACTTTGTAGAGAAATGGGTGTTCCTTGTCTTGTAGTTCCACCGAAGAATACGTCAAAAACCTGTTCTTCCTGTGGACATATAGTAACTTATGCACAAAACAAGAAATTTCATGACACTGAAGTTTTTGATTGCCCAGAATGTGATAACGTTATGGATGAAGCGTCAAATGCAGCTAAGAATATCGCTCTTTACGCATCTCGTAGCGATTAACGATGCTTTTACAGCTTGGCAGAACGTAACGCGCTGTAGTTATCGTAAAAGTTGTACTGCATTAAATCAGCGGACTGGTCGCCCTAAGCGACCTTTAACTAAGGTTTTTCAGCTTGCCTATAAACGTAACGAGCCGTAGTTACCGTAAAAGTTGTAGTAATGTAAATCGGCTAGGGGGGTAAAACCCCCTATTTTTATAGGTATTCCAAGGTAAAATACAAACCATACTGAGTTTTACTGCCAATACTATCTGGAGAAGCACTAAGGGCGGTAAACCAATCATGACGGACAGATTGATGTGCAGTGCCTTCTTTGCTTGTCCAGTTATAGACACCACCATCTGTAGTCGGCAGGGTATCCCCAGCCGTTGTATTTAAACCGCTTAACCCCGGAGACGAAGTTAGAGCCATATCTAACATATCATCTTCTGGGTCGAACTCAAACCAATCATGGGTCGCTATTCCTCTATGAGCAAGAGGTCCAATATCATCAGTATCACTTGCTGTACCATGAGGATGACGAGCCTCATAAACTTTTGTTGTTACGCCACTGGCTTGATTCGCAATATCGGCTCTGTCAAAAATGCGTAATTTACAGTTTTGAACCCTTACGGCTTCACTGTGAGTAAACCTAATATTAAGTGGAGCATAGTAATTTGGCATTCTTTCGTTGTCTATTTCAGGAGTGTTGCCATTATGAATAACGCCACTGGCACTGGAATATTGAGTGTTCCCTGCTTTTACTCCAGAAGCAGTTCCATTGGAGTTGCTTACGAATGTGCTTTCTTGGTATTGTCCGACCGGAACGGATAGGCCAAAACTGCCACCAAAAAACCCAAGTCCAGACCCCTCGGCATGACCTATTAGCGTTGTGTCGCTAGGACCGGTAAATCCCTCAAGATTCACATGAAATGTTATAGCTGCCATTATTTAATCTCCTATTAAGAAAATATACTGTTATATTATACACGAAAAAAATTATTTATCTACCAAATCCACCAAATCCTCCCCCGCCAAAAAGAAGGCCGCCAAGACCACCTCCTGCCGCAAAGCTGTTTCCAGCCCTATCGCCATCCCATGAAGAACTATTAGTAGTCGATCCTTGCGAGGCGGCTACTGACGCTCCCCCGTCTGAACCATCGGGAAAGATTTCTAATCTAACCATCTGCTCTAATTCTGCTGGTCTGTTACCTTCGTTCATTCTTGTATGCGAAATATCATTATGAAAATGTAAAAATACATCATATTCATTTGGTTTGTATATAACGCGATTTACAAGTTGGAAAGGACTCTTAGCTGATACTGCTGTTGAGGCGTCTGGGTCTATTCCTAAAGTTACACTGTTTTCGCGTGTTTCTTGAAGGGTTTGAATCGTGTCTCCTTCTCTTTGAGAGGCTGGATCTAGCGTTATTTTGATTGGCCCCTTGCTAGTAAGGGCTTCCATTGGTTTTGCGTCTGTTATTACTGGTCCCTCAACCATCGTCCCTCTACAGACATAACCTTCAAAGCCAGTACCAACCGTGTCAGGGTGCGCAACAATCTTAACTTTGAGAGAAGAAAAACTTGGCTTAGGTGCCGCCCCAGCAGAAACTGCCTCATAAGAAATCTCGTCTGTTGATTTCATAAAATCTTCAGGCGCAAAATCATAACCAGTAGATTCCACCGTAAACCCTATTACTCCACCAGCCTCGTTTACAGTAGCTTTAAGAACCACACCTCCTCCTTCTCCCCCTTCTGTCAAAAATTTACTGTTATTGGCGTACCCCTCGCCTCTATTAACAATTAATATATCTTGCGATGCAGAAACAGTATTAGCCCTATTCATACCTGTAAATAAAAGATTTCCGTTAGGTTGTAGAAAATAATCAAAATCTTGGCTTATGTTCAGAGATAGTAATTTTTCAGTTGTAGCTAGTGCAATCGTAGCAAATTTATAAGAATAAGGAAGTAATTTACCCCTCCTTTGAGAACTTACTCTCCAGTGGGCTTTCTTTCTTAGTTTTGTAACTCCTGTTAAACTATCATTGTTGAGGTCGGACAACCCCGAATCATAATAAATGTGCCTGCCATCAACAGGAATTTGAGTATTATCCCAGTAAGTAGGAACAACAAAGTCAACGTCAGACTCTTTTATGTCAACCATGTGTAAGGGGTTTCGCAATGCCGGATTGAAATCAAAAGTCAAAACGGACCCGTAAAGACTAAAAGCCTCCTCGCTTGCTTCTTGCTCTACAAGCTTATCTTGTATACTAGCGTCTGGATTAAAATGATGAACAACAAAGAACCTAGGATCATAAATCATTTGATCTCTGGGCCACTGCTGATAAACCCTAGCGTACAACTGGGTTGTGTTCATAGTAGAATAATCACCACCTCTCCACGAACGAGGGTAAGTACCGCCTGTCTCAAGGTAATCATCAAGGCCAACTGCATTCTCCGTTTTAAACGTCACTTGATCGCGAGCGCCAATAGTCACTATAGCCCCTATAACCCCCACTCCTCCACCCGGAACACTTGTCTCCATCCAGCTTTCGTTCCACCAATAATTTGGAGCATTAACCATGTCGTCTGACGATAAATAACCCCAGTTTAAACTAGATAAGTCCTTGTTGTATCTAAAGCCCTGTTCGTTTACAGCCCTCTGACCATCTGAATTTTGGTTTTGATATAGCGTAAATGCATCAAAAGTCTGCAATGAATTTCCTACCCCATGAACACTTGGTTCTTTAATAACTTGAGGATTTCTAAATAATGAATATGGAGACAAAGAAGGAGTAAAACCACCATTGGTATATGTTTCACTATAGTGAGCCTTATTAAACTGATAACCCTCATGGGCGAATTGACCCCTACCTAACGTAGCCTCAACTTCATCATAATGTGGAGTCAAGGTATCATTTTCATAGCGAAGTCCCTCAAAACAAGAATAAACCTCCTGAAGTAACGGTCTAAACTCTATCTTTAAAGGGTTTTTTGGTTGTAGATCAAAAGCGTTATCATCATATCCGTAAGTAGACTCTGCATCTATTTGTTTATCTACGGCATCCTCATCGTCATTCATAAGTGATTTTTGTTTTTTGTGCATCCAAGATAAGGTTGTTCGACCAGCATCATTTTTGTTGAAGTAATTACCAACGGTTGCTCTAAAATATGGGCTGCCTACCTTGTGATTTAATTCTCCTATTATACCAATGTTTGAAATTGGTTGCCCATTAATACCTGACGGTGAAGCGTTTGTACCAATATCTGAGGGAAGGTGCTTTAATTCTCCATCCTCTCCTTCTGGAAATATTCCAAACTCTTGGTGGGCTGATCCGGCTGTTCCCCTCACGTTGTTAAGGTTCTCGAACGCCCATCCTCCATATGCTGCATAAAAGAAAGGAGTTTTGGATTGGTAGCCTTCAAAAACCTCATAATTCTTGGGCGCAAGGTAGAAATCTCCGTTCTTATCCATTAGTTCGCTATGCTTCTCTTTAGCGTTGTATCCATCTGGAAAAACACACCCAAAGAACGGATAGCTATTTTTTTCTTCCCCGACGCCACCGCCCTCAAAAGGTTCTGATTTTTGATTGACCGAGAACTGCGTACAAGAAAGAGCATTTCCGTTCACCCCACTGACACCATCCCAGCCTTCATCAAGCGCTTTAAACTCATTCAATTCAGTATCTGAAGCAACCGCTCTTTCGTTACTCCCATTCCTTCTCAGTCCACCAATACCAACTCCCATAAAGTCCCAAGAAGTAACCTGCATATACCCGTTCAAAACACGCGCGCTACTATCAACAGAGTATGGGTATCGCTCTTTGTTATTATCTATATCAACAACCGGAAGGTCACTAGTACTAGTTTCCTCTTGTTTATAATACCACCAATAAAAAGATTGCTCGTATTGATTAGGTGTTGTTTTTGTTGGATGAGCAAATTCACAGACGATATCGAAAAAAGGCCAACTCAACGATAACTCTAACTTACACTTTCGTCGTGAATCGGGTCTGTCTCTAAGATACCAATCATGATTCCTAAAGAAAAACATACTATTAGTTATCATGTATGTAAAATCCCACTTAGGATCTGCGGGTGCTATATCGGTAGAAGAATTATCCTCCCCTTGTGCCATCGGAATCCAAACTCCGTGTATCCTCTGAAGAATTACATCCTCCCCTGCCTTAAAACTCCTCTTGCTAGGATTAACAACATCTACAATGACTTTTCTATTTTTATTTATGTCTTCTTTTGCTCTACAGTCTTTAGAGTAGTGAAAATCAGGCATCCACTGTAAAGTATTTCCGTTCTGAACGGATAGAATCATAGCCTTTCCAACCGTCACGCCCACTCCTTTCTCTGCGTCGAGTAATGAAAACTCATCGTCATTCAGAAATGAATCTAAGTCTGGTTGAGATGCGGCGAGTAAGGGTTTAATCAGAATAGCGACTACCTGTTGCGAGCCAGACTCCCACTCTCCAGTCTCATCGACCCATGTAACATTTAATTCTCCTACAACAGCATTTGAAGGATCTGGGGTGACACTGGGAGGGGTTATCCCTCCTTCGTCTTTTGATTTATACTTCGTCCCCACGGCGTTCACCGGGGTTTGAACAATCGTCATAGATTCTGTTGTAGTTTTTCTTGCGGTGTTTTTTGGCTTATCGCCGTCATAAAGATACAATTGAAAATAAACATCTTCTAACTTAGAACATGCCCCCTTGCAGCCTTTACCATCTTCAACCCCACCCTCCTTTATTAATTTTGCTATACTTGAAGGAATTTCCATCAAAAACTCTGGAAGCGCGTGCCACTGTAAATACTTTTCCTTGCTTGATTTTATATCGTTTATAAAATAATTTCTAGCCTTCGTTTTTTTGTCCCACTCTTCTTGATTGGGATGTTTCAGTTTAACTGCCCTAACCCAACTATTCATTTCAATAATTCTATGAATAAGACTGGGTGTTTTTGTCAAAGGTGTTGTAATAGCCTCGAATCTACCCCACCCCTTTATAATACGAGTATCAAAATATTCAGCATCTAAATCGTCCCAACTATAACTTACCTCTTCCTGCTGGATCGGACCAACGTCACTCGTTACCGGCCCCTCAAGCGCTGTATATTTCCAGTCCATACTATCATTTGGGGAATCAGTCGTTGTTGCAGAAACTTTAACATACTCTCCGTTCTTGCCTTTTTTTCTCCATCCATGATAAAAACAAAACGATTCCGTACTTCCGTCAGGTTTATCCTCTGGATTACAAGTATAATACGCAGTTTCATCCACAAAGGTAAACAAAACCTCATGCGGCCACAAGTCAACAGCCTCGCCCAATTCCTCTCCTGAATATTTATGTTTCCAAAACTTCAGATTATTGTATTGTTTTAGGACTGATTCTAGTCCGGGGGAAGAGTCTATTACTTCATAGTTTTGTCTATATACACCTCCAAAGTTTTTAACATGAAGCCAATCGTACAAAGTTCCTGTCGTAAAGGCAGAAAGCCCTAGATCGTCAAGCCTAGGGCTATTTGTTGTTATGTAATGATATCCATCATCACTGTCTCTAAATTCATCTTTTGGGGTGTCGAAAACGTTTGATGTCATTTTTATTCCTTGTTTTACGTCCTAGTTTAAGCTATATCGCTGGGGAATGAATTAGGGCGACCGTTTTCACTCGCAGCGCGTGGGTTTACAGGTGAAGCAGAGGGCATTCCGGGGAGAGGTGCTTTGGAAAAAGGAATTTGCTGCTGCGCATCAGCAGCAAGAAGATTAAATGGGTCTTGCGCATTATGCTTCATTATTTTCTCTGTTTGTAATCTTGTTGTTATAACTTCTCTCTCAGCAGCTTTACTTTCCTTACGAAGAGTAATAATATCTTCAGCAGAAGTATCACCCAATTGGTCGAGATTATTCTCCAAATTATTACCCGCAGCAAAAGTGTTTTGCATAACAGCAGATGCCGAATTTGTAGCACTCCTAATCAACCCCTTTCTAACCATCTCATTATTAGTATCAATAATTTTTTGTCTTTCTCTAACAATTTGCGCTATAGCCTCTTCCTTTTGTTTTTGAAGCTTACCAAATCTAGAGGTGTAGAGATCCATCTTAACGGTACTTTTTACACCCGCCTCAGAAACATTAATTGATAAAGATGTTACCAAGGGTCCACCATCCTGCAAAGCTTTTCCTATTGATATCCCAGATGGAGTAGAAGGAAAGACAAACCCTCCCCTTTCGGAAAACAACATCAAGCTATTAGAAAATTCTGCCTCTAACTTACCAGCCTCATCCATTAACTGATATCCAGCATAATTCCACGGCGCTAATTCTTCATTTTTTACAAATTCTATTTTACCTCCAATATCTGTGTATCTATCCTTACTTCCGGCTATATTGGCGGCAGACCTCCAAGGTCCGTAGCACCTTTCTGTTGACATGAGAGGAAGGGCGACCAAATGTGGTATTATAGGAGAAGGGGCAGCTTGATCTATAGTTTCTCTATTTGATCTCAACGCACTCTGTACGGAATCTCTCTGTGCCTTTTCTGCGGCTTCTAGATCCTCAAAAGTAAAGTCAGTGCAATCAATCAGAACTTTTTTATTTACTAATTGTGCTGGCACCTCAAAACCTTCTGGCCCCCTGACTACATCTTGAGTCATGATATTTTTTATGACGGCAGCATTTTTTTCAAATATTTGTGCGTCCATATATCTTTGATTAACAGTTGTTGAAATAACTCCGGGTAAAGTTATAAGAGCATATACATGATCGCTGTCTAAATTTTCTTCTTCTGTATCTATTATAAAAGAGTCTGTATTTTTATCATATCTTCTAACATATTCTACATGTTTAATAATCGTACTATCTAACCCTCCACCTTTTATCACTCTGCTTGGATCTCCAAACGTTGTAGTTGTTGTGAAAGTTTCGTTATCAAATATAAACTCTTGGGGTGATAGCACTCTTTCGTAACCAACGTTAGACGCCTTATCCTTAAACCTACTGCTAGGCTCAAAGATAGGCACCGAGTAAGGTCTTATACACTCGTAAGTAGGACAACCAGATACATCTTGACCGGTGATAATAACCGGTGGTTCAAAATTAGGGATATAACTTATATCTCTTCCGAAAACCATAGCTGGTGTTTCTTCGCTTTTTGGCGGCATAAAAAGACGAGGCTCTACACTACATTTAACGTAAGCTACGGAGGTTGGTTTTTTATTTGGACCAGACTCTCTTTTCATATGATCCCCTAAAGCCTCTTTGGTATCCACATTAACATTATCTAATTCAGATATAATATCTGGGATAAAGGTATTGCCTTCTAATACTTCTTGGGTCATAGAATCAGCACTAAAACCTCTAAAGTCTAAATATTGGCTATTATCATACCTAGCGTAACATTCTATTCGCCCATCATCAGAAATAAAATTAGTTAGATCCTTGGGAACAAGGTTGTAACGGGTAGCAGGAGAAAGCTTGCTGTTTGGTACGGATCTACTTTCTATCTGAGAAAGAGAAAGATTTCTTGGGTACAAAGCGAAGTTTAAAAACCCACCCTGCGGTTCTGGTTTATAGTTAAAGTTCCATTTTTCAGAAAACGGGTTATAATTACCTTTGAGTGCGCCGTATTGATATGTCTTATCAGCCGTTAAGGGATCGCTACTACCTTCATAGTTATCTTTATACAAAAATCTTTCATAGTTCCAACTCTTTATCTTTAATTGATCAGATCTAATTTGCTCCATTTTAAATATATAAGACTGAGATTCAATTAAATCTTGACCGTTGGCATTAATAGGTAGCGGCTTAAATCCAAACGGCCCCCTGTAAGCCTCTCTTACAGAGTCCGTAAAGTCTCCATATATTGGATTTTCATCTTCATCAACACCTTGGATTCCAACGTGGTTTTTTAATTTAATATCTTGACTGTAATTTACATTGCAATGCCGAGGAATTTTAACAAGGAATTTTTTGCCTAGGTTCTCCGTGGCTACACCTTTCACAAACTCGTATATTTTTTTCGCATTTTTATCGCCCTTGAGAGCTAGATCAGCAAGGTTCACTTGCAATGCCGTTGTAGACCTCAGAAGGCTATCCGCCTCTGCTATGTTCTTTCCATCTTTTTCGAGTTGGGCCTTAGTTGCTTCAATTGCAGCCATTTGAGTATCAATACAAGCCAATGTATCTTGTATTCCTGCCTCCCTATTAGTAAAGGAGGCTAATTCTTCGATCATCGCTCTCTCTTCGTTTAGTCTATTTGCCTTTATAGATAAACTATTATTCTGGGGATCAGAAGAAGCATATTCTTTTATCTTCTCTATTTGAGTTCTAACCCTAGTTATAGAGTTTTGAACTTTAGCTGCACCGGCTCTAGATATTCCGATATTTTGCGCCCTCATGTAATAAAGGGGATACCCATAAGGGGGAGAGCAAGGACTTGCGGGAGTATTGTCGTCTTTCATAAAGTTTTTGTCTGAATTGAATACACATCTTGGCGCAGAAACTCCAAATTCTCTGTTAAGTAACTCAGCGGGGTTGATCGCAGTAAATTGACCCCCTGCTTCTACGCAATCAGCTTCCGTCACGTCAAAATCAACTCTTGGCGGTTCCAACTCCGTAAAACCACTCATTACGCTTGGGATACTACAGGTTCCCACCGGAGTTCCACCCAACCCTTCTATATCTTTAGAAGTGGTCTTGTGTAATGTTTTATAAAACCCTTTGAGTTCTCCTAGCTCTTCTACGTAAGCGTCATTATAACGAACAAGAAAATCCACCCAAGCGTTATATGATTTAAGCGCGTATCTAAGTTCCATCTCTGTTGCTACATAGTAGTTCTCTACACCAAATGCATCCAAAGAGGAGGCGTCTAGCATTATTTGCTGATAAGAACCAAACCCTCTAGGTATAGACAGCGCTTTTTTTCCTAAGAATCCATAAAAAGGAAGAACCTGCTGTTTAAGAGAAGCTTCTAACGTCCACTGTTTTTCATTAATAAAGTCTAATTTATTTTCAATTCCGGCAGCGCTTTTTCTAGCCTCTAAGCTATCTCTATCTTTGTACGTAGAAAAGTAATACATCTCGACTTCTTGCGCGCCAGCCACAAATTTATCAGTAGTTACATTAGAAAGCTCAAAACCAAGATTTCTATTCTCGACATATATCCCTTGATTCTCAAGTCTATTTATATACGACTGTATAGAACCGTAGGTCGGTTGTTTTGATCTATCAATAGCATCGACTCGAATTACACCATGAATGATATTAGACATATATTGTTTATATTTGTCATCCGTTGGGGAATAGTCGGCAGCTTTCTTTATCCAATAATTATTTTTTGCAAAGGCAGAATTCATTATTGCAGCTTTTTCATCTGTATTTTCTTTTAAGCTCGTTAAAGGATCTATAACAGGAAGCAAACTAACAAATAAATCATGACTAATTACTTGACAAAGCTCTTGAGCTAATGATAATAAATCTATTTGACTTGGACCTAACATGTAGGTGTTTGGTATTTTCTCAAGAGGTATACCGCCAAAATCTACAATATAATTAAAACCCCTAAAATCTATGGTTCCACCAAAACCAGCTTCTAAGTACTCTTCAGGAAGTTTTCCGTGTTGCTCAAAAAGTGCTGCTAAAGCATGACTAACCCTATACCAAGGAATACCTTGTTCTGACCTTCTAGAAAAACCCTCTCCGGTTATTGGGAAAAATTTAGGATATAGCTCGCTAGCTGCCCCTACGTCTGTATCTATAGCTTCCGCCGTAAAGATTTTACCAGTAGAGCCAGCGCCCTGAATCGTTTGGGGAAACTTATATAAATCAAAATTTGTGGCGGACGGGTTTAGCTGAAGTCCATCTTCTGTAGCTACACCCTTCTCTTTATCAAAACCTAAATATCTTACTTGACCAATCTGACTTACTTGTTTTTTAACAATCCATTTGTACTGAGATTTTTCATCTAATCGTTTTTGTAGTGCTTGACTTGGATCATATTCTAAAAATCCATATACATTAAAAAGATTTTTATTATTAAAGGTAGTTCCTGCATAATCTTTTAAAATAACGGCGCAATTTGACAATATTTCTCTAGGGTCTGTCACCTTCGCATTATGAGAAGGGTTTCCGTTTGTCCCCCTCGTTTCACTTATGCTTTGTAGTATACCACCAAACGTAAAGTGTTGGTAGCCTCTATCTCTATTGTCATGCTCGTAAAGAAAACTTTTATCAACCCAAGTCCTTGTATCATCTCTTGGGTCTTCTATGTCTGAATAAAGAGGTGTTTTTTCTTGTTTTCTAAGATAATATTTTTCTCTTTCATTGGGCCATTCTCCAGAAGCCTCATGTGGCGTCGTTGAAAAAGCTCCACTTTCAATAAGCTCGTCTTTAAATTCCCATTTTTCTAAATCAATAGAAGATATTCCATATGTTTCGTCAATTACTCTTCTGTATGCCTGCTCTACAGTGGCCCAGTTTTTACCAAACTTAAAAAATACGGGCGTGCCAACGGGAGGTGCAACAAAATTGTCTCCGTTTCCAGAGTGGTAGACATCATCACCTAATCCTAAAAATGTAGAGTCGGATTTATTATATTCATCTTCTATTAATTCTACAGACAGGTTAGAGCTACTATCACCAAATCCGCCAGCTATATTAAAATTTCTTACACTAGCGCCCAAGAATGTTTGTTGAACAAACCCCTCATTTCCCTCTGTCCATCCACCTTTAGAAAAAGCTCCAGATGGACCTTGAGGAAGAACAAACTTACTAGGCCACTCAGACCCTTGTTCATCGGAACCTTGGGGTGAAGCGCCTGTAGGCGGTACAATTGAATAATCTGGTTTATGTTCGTTTGACATTTTATTCCTCTGGGCAAGATTCTCCTGAAGTCCAAATAGCTCCGGGGTAAGCCGTACAAGCTTCTTCCGAAATGTTGTTTCTACAAGTTCCGTCTGTGTATTCACACATACCTTCCATGAAAGGCACTTCTGATTTCACAGAAGAAAATAGTCCGTCGTCATCATACTCGTAATTTTGATTATTATTATTTGAAGGTCTAGTTCTCTTTGTTACATCTGACAGATATTCTATCTGTATGTATTTTCTTTTTTGTTCTCTTCTAAGTTTTCCTAGCGTAACATCAGGATCTGAATAATCTGGAACCTCCAATTTAGAAGGAGGATTATGCATATGGTTAGGATACTCTGGAAAATAATGAATATAATTATTGAATTTTACTTCTGGAATAAGAGGTGCAACATCAGGAGAGTTTGAAAAACCTTCTACTTGTTTAAAACCCTCCCAGTGTAAGATACCACTTTGTCTCTCTTGGTCTATAAGTAAAAAAGCTGCTGGCGGATAAGTTTTATAGATTCCACTAGCTTCCCACCAAGCTATAGAAAACATTTCTCCTGTGATATTTTCTGGATAAGAGGCGTTATAAGGGTTAGGAAACGGAAAATTAATTCCAGAAGCAACTATATATTTTTTATTATTACTTAAATCAAACTCTTTATGTCTAACTTGAGAATTTGTTATGATATAATTTGGGTTCGTTGCCCTGTAGTCTCCACTAGCAGAATAATAAACATCTTCAGTGGGAGTTGTAGAATCCCAGTCAGAAGAAGTGTGCTGCCTAAAATCGAAAAAACTAGCCTCACCGGAAGGTAATAATTGCTTACCGGAGACTAACTTCTGCTGTTCTGTTAGAGGTGTTATTCCGCTATGACTCATTTATCTAACTCATAAACCCAAGATAAACTAATAGTATAATTGCCTTCCTTCGGACTCCAAGTTTCCTGTGGTGCTGATAAGAAATATTTTCTAACACCCTGTTCACCCTCTGGACTTAACTCTTTTATTAAACTGCTAATTTGACTGGCAGTTGGCTCAATGACGCTTGGTTTTTTTAACATCAAAGAGTTTCTAGTAGCGCCGTAGGGTATGTTTGCATAATCCATCAATAAGCCAATCTGCACTTCTCTCCTGTACTCTGTTCTCCCTCCGATATATTGAAGTACGGGTCCAGTGGGACGGCCCAGCACAGGGATAACCGCAAACACATCTCCGGGGTAAGTGTCGTTAACGGTTATGTTTTCTGACAGGACTCCAGATATAATGTTTGTAGGTCTATTGTCAAAAGAAAGATTGTAAGTAATCTCTCCGGTATTTTCATTCATACCTAAAGAAACAGAATTAGGTTGAGAATTAAGTTGAACAGCAACGGAGGCATTTGCCCTTTTGTATAAATCGGAACCAAGCCCAAACCTTCCGCTGTTTGATATCAGCATATATTTATTAATAGCAACATCGTAAGCAGTAGAGGTAGAATCTTTTATACTGGTTCCACCAAAAGACGCGCCACTAGGATCTATAGGCGTGAGACCTTTTACGTTTCCGTCTACCGAAATGGATACAAATGGACTACCTATATCGCTAGAAATGTTCATGTTATATGTTTCATAAGCAGTACCACTTGCTAATAAAAACGTTTCTGTAACAGAATAGCTTCCGGCGGATTGATTTATTTGTTCTGTTCTTGTGTGATTATAACCTTGATAAGCATTATGTAAATTTATTATTCCCTTACCTATAATGCCAGCACTATTAGGATACAAATCTTGTATAGAATCACAAAGCTTTGACTGAACAAAAATTCTGGCTTGCTCCCAAGCATCTCTTTTTACTATTTCGTTTTCTGTTTCGTCTTTAGGTCCATAGTGTGTTTTTCCGGTAGCGTTAATACTATGCGTTACTCTGTAAGATCTATTTATATTTGGCTGTTCTACAAGAGATTCATCTATTTCCAACGACCAGTCCTCGGAAAAGTCATTTATAAAAGCACCACTGAGGCTTGCGAGCGTAGGGTGTAGGTCTGGGTGCAATTGCTTACTGCCATCTCTTAATAAATCTTGTTCTAGCAAGCCACTTCTCGCGATGCCATCCCCAATCATTAGTGCGCCCTCTGCATCTACATGCAGCTTGCTGTTTAAAAGGGTGTCTGCCTCTAGCGTTATTGTATACGAACATTTATCTACATAAACACCTTCCTCAAAGCTGATGTCAACAACTCTAGGATAGCATATGATAGACTCTTCGTCATCATCCCAATCGGACAATTCAAATCTCTGTCCATCTCTAGCAAACAAAGCTCTAAGGGCTTTTTGCTTAACAAACAAAGAATGGGAAGCGGAATTTGGGGAAACCTTTTGCTTGGGTGGATATTTACTTGCGCCCAAAACGGCGTCAAATCCAAGATACGGACCAACCTTACTGTTTTCTACTGCCGGGTAGTCTGGATAAGAATAAAAGTCATATCTTTGATGGTCTTGTCCAACAGCTACGGGTTTGGTCGCATAAGGAGTACCTTGGTCGGCCAATAGCGTACCAGTCAAAGTGATTGTATATACCGTACCAAATGCTTCTCCAGCGCCATTCTTTAAAATGGATGTCCCTATAGACATAAAAGGCGTAGGTCTCAGCGTGCAAGGCTGATTAGGATCGTTATTATATCTTATTCTAATCGGCATTATTTACCCCTCATCCTTAGATTTAGATTTGCTGTGGTTTGAGTACTAGTTAAATTCAAGTTTAAAGAATTGTTGTAAATACCGCTATAAACCTGCATATACAAAGGCATGTCTCCGCTTCCTGAATAAGATCCGAAACTATATAGATTCACATTATTATACACTATATCGGAAGATGGACCCGGAATAGATAGATTCATTGTCTGCCCACTAACGGTAACTGGGCTTCCAGAAGCTATCAAATTAAACTCTTGGTTCACACCAGTCCCAGAGATCAACTCGCCTCTAACATATTCTACATATGGACGATGAGCAACAAATCCCTTTTCCGATGGATCTTGACCTGAAACTTCTAAGAAAACATCTCCATTTTCATTTGCGAATATTATACCACTAACTTCATATCCTTCTTGACCACCTGTAGTATTTTGGTAGACAATATTTCTTAGTCTGTCTGCTTGACTTTCTGGCTTGTGTCCAAAAGCCTGCGCGTCAATATAACTTCCAGAATTAGGTATAGAAGCAAGTTGCTCTCTCAGCATGGCGTCAAAGGTATATGAAGCGCCAGCATCTTCAAGCTCTTGCGTTGGATGATACCCACTCGTTGAGTAGTTATGGTTTGGAGAACCGGCAACCATTACGTAGTCGCTATCCCCACGTCTAGCTCTATCTATCGCAACGGAGAATCCAAAGAAATCATTTTCGCAGCCGGTAGGCTCTACGTTATTTCTATCTTTATAACCTTCTGCGTTCATCTTCTGTGCGTAGATCCATTCTTTAGATCTTGCCGTCCAGTCTGTCATTTTGTGACGATAAGTAAACACTGCTCCGTTATTCAATACCATGTCACCGCTAGCTCTTGAGAAATCATCAATCCTAACACCAGAGCTTCCAAGATCATAGAATTTATGTAAAGGAATGTCAAATTTGTTTCCAAACTCTTTTCTTATAAAGGCAGAACTAAGACCATTAGTCGTAATGACCCCACTGTAAATATGATCGTGGATTGTTTCAAAGTCGTGTGCGGGTGCGCCAACAGCCATGAAGTCAGAATCAATAGACACAGAGTACCCGAACCTATCTGTAATCATGGCGTTTTGAGCAACAAAAGCACTAGTAACGTCAATAGGTTTATGGGCTTTTTGTTCTTTTAGTTTACTCAAGGTCGCGTCATCTATACCAACGTTTATGCTACTTGGCTTAATTTTTTGCTGGAATTCCCAAGGTAAAAATTCAGAGACAGCATTTTTTCCACGTCCAGTTCTTTCGTAGTAGAATGCAGCGCCAGCGCCACCGTTTCCGCTTAACTTGAGGCCAGAACCTATAGCTCCAGATTCATGTAAATTGTATATACCAGACCATGATTCAATATCTTCATTTAAGAATCCATTAAATGGCGCACCAACAATTAACTTATCTTCATGAATATCAATAGATATGCCAAACAAATCGCCAGCGTAACCAGAGGCAAGCATATCAAAATCAATATAGTCTTTGCCTTTGTCTACCATAAACTCTGGCATACCACCCTCTAGACCAACATCTATATAAAGCTTACTGTCTATGATTCCACTATACCTTGGATACACACCGTAAATAGGTATTATATTTTCGCCAAATCTTTCTATTTCTTGTTCTACTTTCTTCGGTGTTTCTGGACTAAATTCTCTAAATATATCGCCCGGATTCTTGCTATTCTCGGAATCTGTATAGTTTTGCAGAGACCCGCCAACTCCCCCAAGCGTATATCTATCAACTAAATTATCTAAACCGCTAGCAGCGTAGTATTTACCTGCACTACCTCTTTGTGGCGATAATACTTTTTGAGTGAATGCGAACTTTCTTGTTCCGTTCACAAAGCTTGTATCCTCGTTGTACTCCATATCGCTATATTTTTCTGGACTAGATGGGTACAAGCTACGAATGAATTTTTGATTTTCCTCTAAAGCATCGTTTCTAAAGTAAGGGGATTGTCCCTGTATCATAGTGGAGTCGGAAAGTAAAACGATTCTAGATCTATTTCTACCAACGTTGAACGTAGTAAAATGTTCTAGCTCATCTGCCGCGATGACAGGGCCATCTTCAATAAATTTATTTCCGTACCCATCACAAGATGGAGAGGACGAACAATACTTATCGTTAAGAGTCTTTATAGGTCTAAACTCTGGATCAAAAGTTATAGTTTGCTCTGGATTATACCAAGGAACACCGGAGCATTTAGTAATGTAAATCTTTCTTTCTTTTGTCGTTTCAGTTGTTATTGTCTCGATGTTGATAGGAAGAGGGCAACCCGAAACAGAAATAACTCTTGGTGTCAAAGGTCTATTTCCATCAAAGTCTTCGCTCTTGATTTGTCTCCACTCTTGAGTATCAAACCTGAGAGATATCTCACTAATGTTTTTGTTAACTCTAAAGTCAAATATCTTAGTCTTTTTCTTATACGTGTCTGTTTTTTGTAGTTTTCTTTTACTATCATCTATGTGACCATCTCCAGACTCTCCTCTGTCCTCTGGGTAAGGAGAGAAAGAAACACCATCAATATTCAAAGTTATATCGTATTTTTCATCTGGACTTTCAGATATATAATCAATAAACATCTTGTAGCCAGACTCTGGAACAACTTTAAAGTCAGCGTTTGAGTTAGCATCTATCTTCCAGTAGACATAAGGATTATTATATCTCTTCTCTATTAACGGAGCTTTGTAGCGGACAAGCTTTTTGGTGTTGTCTCCAGCTTTGATTGGAATAAATGCATATTCAGTATAGCCAGTAATAAGATCTGTCTCGGAAGAATAATCATTAGGGTTGGCATTTTCTGGAATAATTGCAAGTTTTTCAACTTTTGTATCTGCTGTAATTGCATTGAAAGCATATCCGTCAGAACAACCTTTAAACACAGAGGCTGTTTCGTCAATCAGTTGTGCTGGCTCGTCGGCCCCTTCTTCGGTGTCGTAAGGTATACTCTGCGTGTTTCCTTGAGCTATAAGGTTTGTGTCTTGAATAAAATAAGATCCATTAGCCTTAGAGTAGTATGGCTTGGTGTTCAACCCTAATTCATTGCAAATATATTCTACGTGATTTGCTTTTTCTTGGCTGTTGGAATATGTTATAACTAACTTTTTATCACCAGTGGTTAGCCAGTTCTTTATTCTATTTATATCTGCATCAGAAGGTTTAGCAACTGGATCTGCAATCCAAACAACGTTATGTATAACTGGTATTGAATCGGAATCAGTAAACACGACTCCAGAAGAGACTTCATGTTGACCTTGTTTAAGTACCTTAGCCACGGAAGAGTCAGTAAACGCAGACGTGAAAGAATCCCTCCCAGTCCAGCCGCCAAGTTGTACAATGTTTCCAGCGCTATTACAGTCTTTCGCAACAAGATTATTATAGAAGTATATGTTCTGGTCTTTATTATTAGGATCTTCACCAGCATTATTTGACTTACCTAGAGCAAAATCTGTTTCAGCCAGCATGGAGGAAAAGAGTATAACCTTAGAGTTAGTGTCAACGGTATTGTTATAGTAAGACTCTTCTGTGGCCCAGACACTCTCTGGCGAAACAACAAAATCACTAGGAGGAACATCTATTTCATAAGAAGTACCAGCAGCTTGCATGAATGAGTTTCTAGTCTCAAAAGGTTCTGGGTCAAAGAATTCACCTCTAGTAAAATCTTCAAATATTCCAGACAATAAAGTTCCAGATGGTTGACTTATGGAAAACGCCAACTCGTCCAGTTGCGTGTCAGCAAACTCATAGAGTTTGGTATTAGTTATATAAGTTGTCGTTATAATCCCAGAAAGACTAGTAGTACATTTTTTATCTTCACCGCTGGAAGCAGGTATGATAACTGATGGTGGCTGTATGTGTTCAGCAGCAGTTAAAACAGGTCTAATTGCCTCTCCCGGTCTATCAACATATGGCTTTGGATTTTGAGGCCAAAAGCTACAAAGTTGCGCAGGATTAGGGTTATTAAAATGGAACGGCCAGTTCGTTTTAAACTCTATCTTACCCGGTGGATCACTAGCCACAATGCACTCGGGATTCCACTGCGCCCTCAAATCTCCGAAGTGTTGAATAGTATGCTCACATTTTGTATTAATCTTGTCGCAAGGAGAATGTAAGAGTAAACTTTCTAGTTCAAGGTCAGAAACATCTATTCTAATATCTGCAACACCACTAGCAAACATATTATTGTTTGTCAGATGTGTATCGTGTATATAGTCAGGAATGAATGCTTTAGTTACATTGTACTTATCGCCGTTATAGTCTGACTCAGAAACGCCACCCACCAATGATTCATATTCATTTCTAGCAGGAACAAGTCTCATTCTTGATCCAAGCTTTTTAAGAATTTTATTCACTATCTTATTTGAATCAAAGTATAGTCCATTCTCTTCCCAGATTGGGTCGTTGCCAACCAAGACTAAAGTTCTGTCACCTAGAGCAAGCCAAGATTTAATATTGTCTATAATTTCATCACTAGCAGCATCTAATTCAGGAGTAATGACAAACGCAAGACCAGCACTTTCAGGTATTTCTATCTCGGAAAACGGAAGTCTCTCAAAAGAAATATTATCAGGTTTGAGGTAAAGCCCCATCTGGTCATAGAATTGAGCCATGTCGCCAACGCCGTGTACGCTTCTGTCAAGATTTCCAAACCTTGTAAACTCAACAGCACCGCTATGTGGATGATACTTTCTAGACTCAAACACTCTAACCGCACCTGCCTGCATGTAAGAAGCCCAAGTGTCTTCCGATCTATAATATACATTGTAGTCATCAAACTCATTGAACGAGTCTGTAGGCGCTCCAAAGGCTACTATACCTCCATCCTCACCGGCTGCCGTACTATAACCAAGTCTAGAAGTTCCTGCAAATTCTTGTGGAATAAAACCCCAAGTTCCAGTATATGGAATATCTCTATAATCATACTTAAATATCTTCTTGTATAGATTAATAGGAGACTTGCCCCAGAAGCTCTTATCAGTCCTTAATGCGAATTTATTAGTTTGATTGAGTTCGTTATATATGGTTTGCTGAACATCTAGGTCTCCAGATGCAGTCAGAAGCGTATCGTATCTTGCTGTCTCCGATGTCAATCCCTTGACAACCAGCCAGTCACGAATTTTTTCATACATTCTTACATTTTCTTTCTCGTCTCTTTCGTAAATCAGACAAGCTTCCGTTGCGTATGGAGAACCAATAGTAACAATTTCAGAGTTATTACTTATAGAAACAGAATGACCAAATCTATCGTTTGGTTTTGTTCCATACGGAAGACCAGTTTGATCCATGACTCCATCAAAATCATCACTACCAAAGAGTTGTAAGTCTTCTTCTGGGGAAACTATTTCTTGAACAAGATTGAATTTGCCGCTCTCTTTTTCAAAGACATAGACACGACCGCCAGACTCTGGTGGAATTTGGAACTCATATGAATTACTTCTCGCGTATTGCTGACCAACTCCGCTAGTTATGTAGTTCATAACCGGATTGCCCGCAGAATTGTAGTCTGGGAATTCAAGTTGTGATTGGGTTAGCAAGTTGCCAGTCGATAAAGTTTCACTTAATATTTGAACAGAGGCTTTATCCCAAGCAAAACTGTCAGAATAAATTTGCTTTATATATCCAGACTGAGGCGTGCTGTCTGTTAAATCCTCAACGCCACTAACATATGCATGATCTTGATAGAATGACAAAAACTCATCTAAGGCTGGCTGGAAGGCAGCTTTATTAAACGTTGAAGGAGTGTCATCTCCAAACACGCCAACAATAGGAGGAATACCACTATACAAAGTATTTCTATAAGGGAACATTTCAGAGAATTTCTTTTGTATTCCGCTTACAGCAGTGTTCTTTAGAACAGTTGAATTTTCGTTGTCGTCAAGTAAATTATTTATGTAGAGATGATGGAACCAAGGTTTATCTGACCTTACTTTAGGTAAACTGTCTTTTTGGTCGTTGTCATATATCTGGCAAAGTAAAACATTAATATCTAACTCAGGTTGGAACTCAGACCCACCAATCTCCCAAGGTACAGCGAAATATTTATATAGTATGTCATACTTTAAGGCTGTATTACCTATTGCAGCAATTTTGTCTTTATCGTATGAAAATTTATCTGTAAACACAATCATTAATACAGGTATACCTGAAACAACGATGTCTTCAAAAGTTCTGTCCCAGTATGCTCCGGGCGCACCAACAACAAGTGTTTCTTTGTTTCCGCTGTTAGCTAAGTCTAATGAGTGACCAAACTCTCTACCCTCTTGACCGATACTCCACTGTTGACCAGAAATACAGAATTCTTTTTGAGTGTTACTAGGATAACAGAGAAGATTTTGATATGTCGCACTTATATGGTCTTGTCTATAACCAGATGGAAGTATTACTTTGTCTTCTAATTCCCAGTCTGCTTTTAATCCAGCAACATCTTCGTTTCTTCTGTATAAGAATACCGCACCAGCATCATTAAGTAGTTCCCCTCTTTCGTCGTATATCTGATGTTTAGGAGCGCCAACAGCCATAAGGTCTTTCTTAACGGCAACTGCGTGTCCATAATTATCTCCAGCCAATCTTCCGCTAGGATCAATTGCTGTTGCGTCACCGCTTAGATATGGATAGTCGCCAATTAACTTTATGCCGCTGAAATTAATATTTTTCGTACAATCATCTGGACAGCAACCGCCAATAGTATCAGGGCCACACGTTCCATACTCCCACTCTTCCCAATCTCTAGGTACTTTAATAGCAGCAGTTGAACCCGTTCTTATTTTAAGAGTGGTCATATATGGCGCATCTGGAATAAGACCTTGAATTTTTCTTATACCGTAATAATTTCCGCTATATCCAGCACTCAGATTTGTATAAGTCCTAGTAGCTCTAAATATACCACCCTCGTTACATGTCTCAGGTCTCCATACGGTATCGTCGGTTATAACCGCTGGGTCTATAGCTTTTCTGGGGCTATCTCCGGTGCATGAGCCGTAGCCAAATAAATCTACTCCACGTATTTCATCGCCAACAGCTACGCTGGCAATTTTATTATCTTCAAGTGTTATACCTGTACCGTAATTATTATTATACCACAGATAGAACGGTGTGTTAAATCCAGTATAATTTGAACTAAACAGATTTAAACTACCAGTAGAAATAACCTCTCCTAAATTATCACCATATAAAGTGATATTCATTTTTTCCAGAAGAGGTAGCTTATCTGGTGCGCGTAAAGACAGATTTGTAGATGCGTTTCTGTATCTAGAAGAAAGTGCGGCAGCGCCAACAATACTTAGATCCAAAGTTCCAGATTTTGGTCCCGGCTCGTTCGCAAAGTTTTGCAGCATATACACTGGCATAAAGTCGCGTATTCCAGAAGCGCCAGATGCAGCAAAAATGGACAGAGGAAGAATAGGGCCGTCTGGAGAAGATGCTGATTCATTGTTATTAACAACTAATGGTAATATGCCGCTTTCAACTCCTTTTCCATACACGAACATCGGCAAGGGGGGAATCGTTGGAGCAGCGCCAACAACAAATTCTTCACCGACAACCATCCCTCCGACAACACCATCACCCGCAGGAGGGTAAGAAGTCCAAGTTCTACCGTCACCAGAAGCGATTAAGTTAAAGCCAGATTCTTTAATTAAAATGTGACCATCAATAAATGCCGTTAAAGCACTTGTAGAAATTGTTTCGCCACTGGTATACAGTATAAAACCAGAGTCGCTAACATTCACTGGCCCAAGTGTTACCAAATTAAGACCACTTGCTGGACCCCAACCGGAATCTTCCATGCCAGAAGTGCTAAATACATGTAGATCTAAACTATTTACTACAGGGCTAGGATCGCCACTGGCATATAAATTAAAGCTTCCAGAATCAGCGGTCGCATTTACAAAAGCATCTTCTGCTCTCACATGACATGTATGCATATCAATACGAGAATCAAAAGCTGGACCAGAAGGATAAACTAAATCATATTGTAAGAACATGTCGTCAATATCTTTAGAGAAGTATTTCTCTGTGAATTCAGTCATTCTTGGTTGCTGTGGGAACAAGGCCCACTCTTCTGATTTATCGCAGTAGTCACCATAGGTAAACTTACTATCAACCCTCATTAAACAGCTAGAAGGTGGCAAGTAATGTATAGCTCTGTTTATTAGACCCCAGTTCGACTCGGTAAATGGTTCAACTGTGGGATGTTCTGGTTCTTGATTTTTAGTATAAAGACTAACTATTAATTTAGGGCCAATGCTACCATCTTCCCACACAATATTATGGCTATTAGATTTATGGTCAAGTATTGTTTCTACAATCAAGGCTTTTTCTGCGAAATTATACCCATGAGGTAAGTTCTTGCTTATCCTTGGGTAGACAGAATAAAAGTTGTCAGGCGTGTCACTTAGGTGGAGTCTCAAGAAATCATTCTCTATCTGCGTATGATAAGAAACTCCAGAATCAACGTTAGACGGCATAGCTAAGTTTGCGTACTGAATATATCCAGAGCCATGATGATTTATATTGAAGTTAATTAAATCTCTACCCGTTCTCTTTCCGGGTCTACTACCAAGATTATCAAACTCAAAATTAAACTCACAAGATTTAAATGCACCTAAGTACCAATCAGAATATGTATTTTCGTTTACATAATCCCAAAGCTTATAAGAATCACTTGAAGTAGAATCGCTATCGTCCCACCAGTAAACCCTATTGTTCTCAAAGAATTTTTGAGCAGTTACCTGTTTATGTGTAGCGTCCGGTGTAGACTCAACAATGTTACCAGAAGATACACCAAATTCAGACAAGAACATATTGAATCCAACGCCAGAGCCGGGAGAGTGACCCACCCTTAGATTGCTCGTATTTGTTTCAATATAGAAAGAGTCAGAAGATGCCCTAAGAGTAGTCCAGTTAGATTCAAGTTCGTTGTCAGTATAGAGTTTTAATTTTTGACTATCATCATCATTATAGGTCATGATGACACTTAGTGGGAATTGATAGCCAGAATAAGGAACGGTGTCATAAATCTCTTTTATGTTTCCTGTCTGCGCATCCTTTGCTCTCGCGGCTAACAGTCCACCTGAATAAGCAAGTGAAAATTCCATATCTTGACCAGCGTCCCACTTTGAGACAAGTACACCACTCTCGAATAAATCATAACTAGTTCCAGATACATTGATGTCTGGGGTGAATCTTAAATATATAGAAAGACCATTACCACCCTGAGTACCGTATTCTAGGTCTCCAAAGCTAATAGACGAGTTGTGTCCAGATATTCTAACCACATTCTTAAATGCATCTGCTATTTGGCCGTATAGCTCATGACCTTGGAGGTTGTTTGAACCATCAGATAATGAAGTCCAATCTGTTGTTGTATAAGGAGTGGAGTATCCGGGTTTTTGATCTTCAAACAATCCACTGTTAGAGAATCTCCAGCCTATATTTGTAAATTGATAATTACTATAGGAAGTAGTTAGAGTTCCCACTAATCCTCCGACTACTGGAGAGATAGTAGTTGATTTATTTTCAAACAGATAGAAGCCAGACGAGAAAGGATAATCTAATAATGGATTAGCAAAACCAAACCCGAATTGATCTACATCGTATGGACCTTGAACAGTACCCTCCATACCTCTCCATCTTCTAGAATAATTTGATTTTATACTAGAAGGAGTCGTGAAAGCATGAGGAATATTTTCTATTGTAGATAACGGTCCATATCCAGAACCCGCATTAATTATTTGATCGTTAGACTGTCTAGATATAGGATAGTAAGACCCTTCTGTTCTTCCGTCTTGTATTCTACCTATTCTCTCTCCACCTTGAGACATTAAATTGAATGCGTTCTGCGGAGCATATCTAACACATAGATGAATATTGGATATGGCCGCGCCAGAAGGCAAAGGATAGATGTCTAAATATAATCTTTCAAGTAAAGAGCTTAGGTTGTATTTTTTTGAAACCCCTAGATCAACGTTATCGTCATAGACTTTCAATGGGATTTCGTACCACTCAAAATCAGTAGACGTAACGGTTGGATAAGTTGCTAAAAGATAGTGATCTCCACCATCATTGTTTGTTGTACTAGATTCAAAGTATTCATCTTTGTTAGAAAATGGCTCAGTGGATAAACCTAAATCATCTACACCCTTAAATCCTGACGTTGTAGGTATACTTCCTTCGTTGCCATAAAAAGTCATGGTGTCGTCAGAATGATTAGGAAGACTAACACCGGATGCGTTTTGTAAAAACCCACCAACAGCAGAAGTAACATTTAATAGACAGTCATCACTATAACCAACAACATCTAATACATAATCTCTACTTCCAACGGATTTTTTAGCCCTAACTTTCAGTGTTATAGAATCAAACTCAAAGTAATTGTGGTCAATGTCTTCATCAGTAGTAGTCAACCCAGAAAAAGCACCAGAAGGACTAAACCAGATATTATCTCTTTTATTCCTACCTTCACCAAAAGCGTCAGAAAAAGACCCGGCTTCAACTTGCTGTTGAGATGCTGGCGAATAGCCAAACCTTAGTGTTAATTTGCCAGAGTCTTCTATAGAACCCATAGAATGTAAAGTTGCAAATGCGGTATCTTCTGCATCTCTAATATTTTCTAAGAGTTGTATTGACCCCTGTGAGCTTTCGTTTGATAAAGACGCATCGTCGTTGGCATACCAAACACTACTTACGGACGGCCAAATGCCAGTGTCAAAATCAAATTTAGGGAAAAACGTAGGATGAAAACATTTCTCAATTCTTCTGCCGGTGTCAACAACCGGAGTCATAAGATTTATATATTCTTCTTGATAGTTAGATAGTCTACCACTACTACAAATTTCTATTGCGGATATTCTAAGTGCGTTATTGAGAGAAGGAGAACTAAGAAGGGTAGTATCCTCTTTGAACGCTTCGTTATAACCAAGTGTAAACTCTGCACCAAGATCTTCCGCTAAAATATCAAAAGACAGCATAAATCCATTTGGAGAATTACCACTATCTAAAACCGGATAATTATCTTGCCACCTATAAAACCCTTTAACATTATTTGTTTTTTCAGACCTAACGACTGTAGTATAATTTATATCGTTTGTAAAGTTAGAGTCGCCAACGAAAACTATGTCCTCATACTGAACTATTAATGTCCCCTGCGGATCTTCAAACTTTATGTTACTAATTGTATATCTAGGGGGTATATCGCAGTCAAAGGTGCTAGTGGGTCCAGATAATCTAAATCTAATTAAAGATTCTTCTGGGTCAATCAACGTATTAGTAATACCGCACTTATAAGAAAAGCTACCCTTGGTGTCTGGCGCAATTAATTGAATGTAAGAATCGGAGTCGTCCGAAAATCTAGTGCTATCTACTTTCCAATCACCCTCGTACACGCCTTCGTTTATTTGAGGGAATA
>Ga0114997_10000763_pt1 | contig 26681 bp, 20 predicted proteins | sample ArcticOcean_MG_C_2_FD_87045 | JGI IMG/M metagenome (GOLD analysis project Ga0114997, IMG submission 87045) | Marine microbial communities from western Arctic Ocean - ArcticOcean_MG_CB4_136 | ecosystem: Environmental > Aquatic > Marine > Oceanic | place: Arctic Ocean: Canada Basin | collected... | reverse complement strand
TTATGGTGATGTTTTAGGTAACTTCACTTTAGATAAAGGTGAGGATGAAAAAGGTTCTTACCTTTCTTATTATGATAAATGGGATGTAAACCCACTTTCAGATAAAACGGAAGGTCGTGGAGCAGACTATATGTCTAGCTGGTTAGAGAATGCTATACAATCGGTTGCAGGTTTAACTCCAGCAGAAATGTATGGTAGAGTACATTATGATCCTGAAACAAATATGCCTATCGAAAATAAACAAGTTGGAGGTTCATTACCGAGATATCAGGGCGACAAGGGGGCTAGTGAGACTCCAGTCATGAGTTATGAGGAGCTTAAGAAGCACTTAGGTATTAACCATCTTCCACAGGCAACCTATGAAAAATGGCTAGAAAGTAAAGGTGTAACTAATCTTCCTGGTGTAGAAATATCAACTTTATCTGATAAGAGCTATGATAATCTAACAGATGCAGAAAAAAGAATTTATGATCTATTTGAAACACCAGAAGGCACAGTCCAAACATCACCTGTCACCGTAAAAACAAGAGGAGGTATACCATCATCACTAGGGACAATGGCTAAATTTCGCGGTGGGGCAGGTTATGGAAGAAACCCAGTGGCTCAAATAAAACACAAGGGGGATATTCATTGGATGGATCTACTAGATATGTCAAGGTATGTGGGATTAGAAAAATTAAGCAACGAACCTTCTAACTATGCAAAAAATCATCCAGAAAAATATAAGGTAAAGGAGGGTGAAAGCAGTTTTAGAGCCCATGCATACCCGGAACTTAAATTTATTTACGTGCCAGACGCTGATTATAACGTACCAGGAGATCATTACTTTGATATGGTAAATGATCCAGATGTAGCTCAATGGTACAAAGATAAAATAATGAGTGAAGGCAGAGAAGATCAAGTTTATCAATTTATGGCAGAATTTTCTCACCTGATGCCAGAGCATCAAGGAAATAGGATGGCAACCAAAAACTCAAGAAAACTAAGAGAAGAGTTAGAGGGTAAGCGTCCAGACGCTTCTAATTATTGGATGAGAGATGACAGGGAATACCAAAGTCACTTTTCTCCTGAAGGGGGAGAAAAAAGCCTCTATGATAAGTTTGTTACTTTTAAAGGTAGAGGAGAGGACCCTAATTCTCCCGAAGCCCTAGAACGTAAACGACTTTATGAAGAGTTTAATATATACCCCCAAGGAATCACTCAGAAGTTTCCCTTGTCTATGAAACAGAAAGGGGATGAAATCACATATGATAATCCAACTATGGATGGATTTGATTCAGTTGAAGAACGAGATGAATGGAGAAAAGAAAAATTACGTTTAGATAAAGTTCGACATCCACAGGTACGAGGTCCTCAAGATTTTGATGACCGTTATAGATACAATGACAACTTTGCATTTAGACCTCCACCCCAAGATGAAAGATGGAATTGGGTTGCTCTCCCAACTACCTACCCAACATGGGAAAGGATAAGGCACACATCTCCTAAAGAACTTAAATCTAAACTTAAAACAATAAAGAGAGATTCAATTGATAAAGAGCTTCAGACTAGTACCTCTATACCTACATCTGGTCGTGCTCCTGAGCTCGTATATAAAGTTAATGGTCGTATGCGTACAGGACAAGAACCTAACTACTATAAGGTGTGGGATAAGAAAAGCAAAAGTTGGAAAGTACGACCTGTAGAATCAGAGGAGTTAGAGTATTATAGAGGTAAGAATAAGATTCAAGAGAAACAAATGGGTGGTTCATTACCTAAAGCACAAGATGGTTTTGCGTTAAATCAAACTTCTGCAAATCCGTTTATATACGGAGATTGGGCAGAAGTAAGCAGAAATGTAAATCCGGATACAGGTGCTACAACAATAATTGATGAAAGAACTGGTAACCGCGATGTTGCATATTCTAAGCGTGGTGTAAACTGGAAAGTGGGTTACGAAAACTGGTTGGCTGCAGGTAATAAAGGTAGTCTTGCGGATTTCAAGATTGAAGCTGAAAGGTGGAAAAAATCACAAACAGAAAATGAAAGTGACATACAGAATAGAGAAAGAACACTACCGGGTGATGAAGCTTCTATAACTGAGGATTTTTATGGTTTAGAAATTGGAGACAGTACGGAACCTACGGTACTAAATGGATCTGATGAACCTGGTGGATCTACAGAAGGATTTTATGGTGATTTTGGTGTTCAAGGTAATAGGGAACTTCAGGGTAATGCAGGAGTTCAAGGTAACACTGGAACAACAACGGGTAATACAACAATACAACCTTTAATTCCTAGACCAATAACACCTATAGCCCGACCTGAAATATCGTTCTCTCAACAATATCCGGGAGGATCAATGTCACCTAGAGGAGAAGTTCTTCCTGACGCTTATGTTGATAGCAATAGCTCTTATGAAGAGAATTCTAGAATAAAGAATAATGGTAAGGAGAAGTGGAAGGGAACTTTTTTGGAAGATACCACGGTTACTGATAGCGATGGACATACTAATATGAATGTTAAATCAGTAGATAACGGTAACAGAGAAAAATACAAGCAAGTATTTAATATATATGACAAGGAAGATAATCTTTTAGTTAGAGATGTGGAGAAGACAAACGCTTTTGGCAATGTGGTGAATAGAAACCATACAACACGTGAAGGAGAATTAGCAGGTTATGGCATAAAAAGAAATGGAGGAACATTACCTAAAGCTCAAGTTGGCTATGAAGCTGTAGCTGATCCCGAAGTGGGAGCACAGCTGGCATCACCGACTATGACTGAGGAGGAGGAGTATTATAACCCCGAGATAAGAGATATCACAAGTGGAGACTGGAGACAAGATTTTCTCTATAAAAACCCTTGGTTAATGGATACGCCTATTTTTGGGGATGTTATTAAAGACCTTGCTAAAGAAGTAGCCAGTCAGCATTCTGGTGCTACAAGATCTTCAGTTCCTCTTGTAGGCTTAACTTTTGATAAAGTTGCAGGTTGGTTTGGTGCACAAGACACCTGGCAATACGATGGAAGTAATATGAATAGAAGGGTGGGACCCCCAGGGAAGCATAAGTTATTAGATATTTATTTCCAAGAGGAAGATGAACGTGATTTAGCCAAATCTATATATACACCCAAGGATGATTATTACGAATGGCTTCCATCGTATTCTTTAAAAGGTAACCTTGTTGACGAATATTATGGAGGAAAAAAAGGGGGGAGGCCCACCGGGCGGTGGATCTCTAATCAGGATGACATTTCCTCTATTATTGATGGCTTACTAAAAGATGAGGGTATAACTTGGGAGGACTTTATGACCAATAAAAAAACATTATTTGCTGACTCTTATAGCAGGGGACACAACGCTTCGCGCCTTTTAGATGCTAATTTAGCACATCATAAACAGGGTTTAGGATGGGATGAAGAACGACAGTTACCCTACATGTCTATATCAGACGCTTGGGACTTTTCACCTGGTGACTATAGTAAAAGATGGAGGAGCGGAACAGAGAAGGGAAGAGAAGAAAGGGGAGAGGAAGGAGGAAAGGAGACTGAAAATCAAGCATATATTCAAGCTTCTATAATGCATCAAGCAGGAAACCCTTTCAAAATATATGACCGTTTCTACATTGATCCTGAAACAAGAAAATACATTACAGACGAGGATGTTGCAAAACGTCAGGAACTTAAAAACAAATGAAAAAATTAAGAAAGGCACAAAAAGGTAAAGAGACAGCCAAAGGAACATCTCTTAGTGAGACACCTGACTTCATGCTTAGTGAGGAAGGGTTAATAGCAAAATATGGTGCAAAGAAAAAAGGTGTACCCCGTAATACAGGACCTGAAGCTGTGGCTGATCCGCAGCTAGTTCAACGACTTATGCAACAGGGGGCTATTTCACAATCACCCTCTAGATATGATAATTTCTTACCTAGAGTTGGTCTAGATCCTAATTTCCTAGGTCAAGGTGAAAGCGGTACTTTAAACCCGTTTACTTTAGATGCAGCGGGAGGATGGACTGAAGCGCTGGGTATGCATAATCCACAAAAATTTAATATTCCTAGATTAGATCCAGAAACGGGAGAAGTTATAAATGAGGAATACAAAACCTCATTTATGAATGAATTAAATAGAACAGGAGTAGAGCCTACGTTTACATTTACATCAGCAGGTGGCCCCGGAGCTGGCTTCAGAGGGTATTTCCCATATTCTGATCCGCTGGGTATTGGTTTAGAGTTAGACCTTGATCCTACAGGACCTGGCGCTGGTCTACTATTTAATACAGCTCATTTAAAAGGATATGGTAATTCACTTGCAGACGCTACAGGAACAAATGTTACTCGTGACATGAATTTACCACCAGGATTTCTATATACAGGAATAGAAATGGCTGGTAATATGAAAACTCCGTTTGTTGGTGCGACAGTTTCTGCGCATGATACACAACAGTTACAAACATGGTTAGGTCGTGCAGATAATGAACAAATAGAAGAAGTAACACGAGGTGGAATGCATGCCATGGGTCCAGGTTTGTATTCTTGGAACCATGGTTCTAAATTTAGAGGGGGATTATCAGTTCATAATCCTTTTAATGTTATGGGTAAGCCGTGGATTGAAACACCGGGTATGTTTGGTAATACAGGACTGCATAATCCGGTAAGTGGTACAGGTGTAGGGATAGGAGGGCGTTCTGGAATAAGAGGAGGAAACATAGTTCCACATGTTGAGCTAGGTCCGGTTGAACAAGGATTTAGAGGGGGTTTTGCTGATATGAAAACAAATGTTCTTTCTAAAGTAGATGAATTATTAAAGACAGGTCAAGTTGTAGATGAAGGAGGTGATATTTTAGTTACATATAAGCAGGCTAATAAAGCATTATCAAGAGAAGCTGCAGCTAAGAAAATATATGATGCTATTTCCGGATCTATACCTACAGGAAAATGGTTAACTGAAGCACCTAAAGGATTAGCAAGACTTAATCCTCTAGCACACGCATCAAAATTAAAAATTCCTCAAGCACTCGATGCTGTAGGAGAGGCTCTTTATGGAACTAAGGGACCTGGAGGATATGATAAAGCAGGTAATACTTTAGCTAACATTCTGAAAAATAGTAAGATACCATATGGAAAAGTATTGAATCACCCCTGGCTGTGGAAAGGTTTATCAAGAGGTTTAATGGTACCTGATGCTATTGACGTAGGTCTAGGAGCTCTTCATCAAAAAGGGCAACCAATATCAGATGCTTGGTCAGGCGTATTTGGAGAAAATCCAAATGCTAAATTTATGGAACAATATGGTGCTTTCCCAAGAGCACAATTATTTATGGATCAAGGAATAGATCCTGTATTTAATCACAAATGGTTTGACAATGACCTTCAGAAAGATCAGAAACTAGAAAAAGCTATTGCTCCTATAATAAAGACATTGCAAAAAGAAGAGAGATATAAAGACGTAAATCCTGTTGAACTGCGTCCTCTAGCAATTAAAATATTACAGGATAAAATAAAGCAAAATAAGGATAACACCAGATTGAAACGCGTCATTGAAAAAACTACGGGATTTCCTACAGGTCCTAAATTCCAAGGTGGGGGCTCACAAAACGCTATGCCTCCCGCGGCTCCTAATAAAACATGGCTTGATTTAGTAGATCAACTAGGTAAAGGAGAGACTGTGGATAACGCAACATACATGTCAACTGCTAACGTAATGAGCTTAGAACATGGAGGTCCCTCTAATTGGGGAAGGAAAAAATAATAAATATAAATTAGGATCGTATGTTGATCCTGGTATAACTTTGTAACTAAAAAGTAAGCTATGGAAGAGTATAATGATCCTCTAGATGGATACGAAGAGAGAGATGAGTTTGAACAGCTTGAGATAGAGAACCGTTTGCTATCTACTGCTTTCAGAAACTCGTATGAGATAGTCACGGGCAAACAATCCTTTGAAGACCTTCTAGGAGAGAATGGATCAGTCTTAGTAGCGCATGACTTGGACAATGGTCCAAATACAGACGACCTGAGTAGTTTGCTATACTTTCTTGAAGACGAAGAAGAATTTGAGAAGTGTATTGAAATTAGAGATTTAATAACATTAGTAAATGACGATGTCAACAGAGAACAAAAAGAAAACGCCACCAAAGGGATCTGTGAGATTCTCGATAACATTATCAGAAGAGCAGAAGAAGGCCAAAAGTGACATACTATTGCATCCCTTTAACTTTGTTGTAGGGAGAGCGGGAAGTGGAAAAACGTTATTAGCAGTACAAATAGCTCTAGATCAGTTCTTTAAGCGTCAGTATAATAAAATAATTATTACGCGTCCTACTGTAGCTACTGAAGACAATGGGTTTTTACCAGGTAGTGAAAAGGAAAAGATGGAACCTTGGCTTGTTCCTATAATATCTAACATGCGAAAAGTTTATGATAAAGCAGATAAGATACAAAAAATGGAGGAGGCGGAAGAGATAGAACTAGTATCTCTATCTCACTTTAGGGGTCGTACATTTGATAATAGCATTGTAATCATAGATGAGTTTCAGAATCTAACTAAAAGCCAGTTTTCTATGGCTATAGGTAGATTAGGCGCAAACTCTATAATGATATTCTGTGGGGACTACCAGCAAATAGACCTAAAGGATCCTAATTACAGCGCCATACATGAAGTGGCAAAAATCAAAGACTCAAAGCACGTTTATAAAGTAGTGTTAGAAGACAATCATAGACACCCTGCTATAAATGAGGTTCTTGAAAAGTTAACAGGATACTAGTGTACCTAAAAGGAAAATTTAAAAAATAAGACGTAAACTTCTTTTATTTAAACTTTTTTTGTATCTTTGTTATGTACTAATTATAAAACCATAATAGGATGAACAAACAAACCAATGTACAGGCAAATGCCAGCACAGACGAACTTTCTAAAGTAGAAATGGAAAAAAAGAGATCTGAAATTACAGCTTACTACAAAGAATCACTTACTCACCTGAAGGTTCAGCTAGAGTATGAAGTTGTTTTAAAAGATATTGAAGTAGCTCGCGCTGAGCGTATACAGTCTCAGATGTTTGTAGCACAAGCTATGGCAGAACCTGAGGAAGCTAAGGAAGCTCCACAACAGCAGAGACAAGCTCCTGCACCAAGACCACAGGCGCCCGCACAACCCCCTCTACAAAAACAAGGTGGTAATGTAGGTCCTCTTGTTGGAACAGCTGGTGCAGACTGGGATGTTGACAGTAAAGCAGCTCCCCCACGTCGTAGAGCTCTTAAAACCGTAGAAGAGTAATATTAAAGGGTCTTCTGTGTAACAGCAGAGGACCCATTAATTATTTAAGCTATGACGGTTGTTAATAAAGTAGATAAGAAAGTTAAGGTAACTCTTGAAAAGGTTATCAAGTATCAGATTGTGACCTATTGTTTTATGAATGATATTCAAATCAGTGCTTCAGATCTTAACTGTCTTACAGAACTAGCAAAGTTAAAAGCTACAAGCCTTACGGGCTTTTGTTTAGTTATCTCAGAAAAAGGTATCTTTAAAAGCTCTCAGTCTTGCAGAAACGCTGTGCAAAAGGCAAAGAAAAAGCAACTCATTATAAGGAATAATAAGAAAATTATGCTAAACCCTATTATGAAGATTCAGTCTGAAGGTCACATTTACTTAGACTTTAAAATATTAGGTAGTGGAGAGTAAAAGAAAAATAAAACTCAACCCTAAAAACTATAAACAGTTCTTTAAACCTGTAGCAGACGAATGTGAGGTTCACGTTGACCTAGTTGACGATCTCATTGGCTTCTTTTATGGTAAGATTAGAAAGAATCTTGAAAGTTTAGACCATAGCAAAATACTTATTCCCAATCTGGGAACATTTAACTTACGTAAGGCAAGACTAGACCATGCTATTAAAAGGAACAAAGACATCCTAGGTAACATGGCTAAGACTACTTACAAAGGGTATGATGCGCATGTTCCTGTAAAGGAAAAAATAGAATTATTTGAAAAAGCAGCTAAGAGATTAGCCCTTGAACTAAAAGAAAAAAAAGACTGGCGTAATGAAAATAGGTAAACTACTAGGTGCCCTTAAGAACATGGGTCAAATATATGAAGGTGTAAAGAATAACGTCTTTAAAAAGGATTATATAGAGGAAATAGCAAGCTATAGGTGGCAGGAATGTCAGAAGTGTCCTAACATGGATCCTGAGGGCAAGTCGTGTGCTGCACCTGGCACACAACCCTGCTGCTCTGCTTGTGTTGTAGTCTTGCCTTTAAAACACGTTCATTGTCAGCATCTTGTCCTCTGACAGGGGATGCTAAAAAATGGGATGCTGTTATGGACAGGGAGGACGAGAAAGAATTACATGAGCAGTTGCGTGATGGTAAAGGAACGGCTGCCTTAAAAGAAACTGTGGTGGAAGACCCAGATAAAGAAAAATAAACATGGCTGTAATATTCAAAGAAGAAGGGCATAGTTATGAAAGTATAGATGAAAATCTAGACAAGGATAATATTGAATGGACTAGTGTGACTAGTTTCATTAGTAAGTTCAAGCCTAAGTTTGACGCTAAGGCTCAAGCTAAAAAATCTTCTAAGAATAAAAGATCTAAATGGTATGGTCTTAAACCTAAAGAGATCATAGATATTTGGGATAATGAAACTGACAGAGCTATTAAGCTGGGAAACTGGTATCATAACCAAAGAGAGGAAAACATATTAGACTTTAGTACTATTGAAAGAGAAGGGGTAGAGGTTCCTATTATACGTCCTATTGTTGATGGTACAGGAGTTAAAATAGCACCTGTGCAAAAACTAGAAGAGGGTGTTTATCCTGAACACTTTGCCTATTTGAAATCAGCAGCTATATGCGGGCAGGCTGATCTAGTGACTGTAGTAAACGGTAAAATTCATATTATAGATTATAAGACAAATAAAGAGATTAAAGAAAAAGGTTATACTAATTGGGAAGGAATAACTTCTAAGATGTATAAACCTCTATCTCATTTGGATGACTGTAACTTGAGTCATTATAATATCCAGTTAAGTTTATACATGTACATTATGTTAAAGCATAATCCCAAACTCAAGGCGGGTAAGTTAATTATTCAACATGTGACCTTTAAAAAGAAAGGAGTGGATAAATATGGATACCCTATCACTGAGTATGACGCACAGGGAGAACCTGTGCTGAAAAATCTTAAAATGTATGAGCTTCCCTATCTAAGGAGAGAAGTAAGAGCTTTAATAACGTGGTTAAACAATAATAAATAATGCTTATAAAACTATTCGACGTTCAGAACAGTAAGGTAATACCATCCGAGCATTGTTATACATTAAAGTTTTTAAAAGCTATAATGGAAACATACCCTGACACACACCTTGAAGTTTATAAGTATATATTCTATATGACGTGCCCTGATCCTGATATTAATCCTTTCTTTAATGTTCCCGAGGAAGACAAGGAAGAAATAATTCTAGGAGAGATTAGTATGGACGAAGATCTAGAATGTCCTAAGATAAGATATGCTTTAGACAGATGCTCTGCTTTATATGAGACGCCTACGTTAAGAGCATATAAAGGTATTAAGGCCATGATTGATAACCTTGCTCACTACATGGAACACACTCAAATAGAGCATGGAAGAGATGGTAATATTAATTCTCTAGTTAGTGCAGCAAAAAACTTTGATGCAATACGACAATCATTTAAAGGAGCTTATAAAGACATGAAGGAAGAACAAAAAAGTACAGTTCGTGGTGGGTTGGGTTTAGCATATGATCAACTATAATGGAAAAAATAATACCCACAGGCGATAGGCTTCTAGTTAAACAAGTAGAAGCTAAGAGCACATATGGAGCGTCCGCTATATTCATACCTGAAGCACAACAGGTAAAAGAAAGAAAAGCCCTTGTTATAGCCGTAGGGAAGAATGTTACTGAAGTTGTTGACGGGGATATCATCCGCTACAGCGATTTTGCTAGCCCTGTAGAAATGGAACATGAGGGTGCGCAGCATCTTCTTCTAAGAAAAGAAGACATCCTTGCAGTCATCGTCGCTATATAAAACAGTCCCTACGCTAAATGAAGGAGTCTGGGAAGAAACAGAATTCAAGACGTTAGAGGATTTTCGTGTATTTATAGACTCTGTATTTAAAGTACCAGGGCACTATGACTTTGACGAAACTGCTTTTATTTTTAACTCTGAAGCAAGAGCTTTTAATACTCAGGGGTTTTACTGTGATAAACCTATACGTAGTAAAGATTTTATTAAGTATTGGGAAAGTGAAAAAAATAAATGCAGAGAAGGTGTCATATATAAAAATAAAGGTGGAACCTGGTACCTAACACGTGACTACTACATGTGGTTAAACTTCTTACCTATTTATGACAAGGAAGAGAAGAAATATGGTTTTGCTAAGGTTAGGGATGCTCAATATCACATGGCTCTCTATGAGATAATGGCTGAAATAAACTACAAACATGTAGCTATTTTAAAGAAGAGACAGATAGCCTCATCTTATTTCCACATGGCCAAGTTACTTAATGCATATTGGTTTGAAGAAGGAGCAGTATGTAAGATAGGTGCTTCACTGAAAGATTACGTAAATGATAAAGGTTCTTGGAAGTTTCTAGATGAGTATGCAGCCTTTCTTAATGAGCACACGGCATGGTATAGACCAAGTAACCCAGGAAAGGTTTTGTTATGGGAACAAAAGATTGAAGTAAGGATCAATAACCGCAAGACGTTCAAGGGATTACGATCTAAGATACAGGGAGCATCATTCGAGAAAAATGCTACTGCTGGTGTAGGTGGACCTTGTAGTTTCTTTTTTCATGAGGAAGCAGGGATTGCACCAAAAATGGATAAGACCTATGAGTACTTACGTCCTGCAATGTCCTCAGGAATGATGACTACTGGTCAGTTTATAGCGGCAGGTTCTGTAGGAGATTTAGATCATTGCAAACCTTTAAAGAGAATGATCCTTAATCCTGAAGCTAATGGTATTCTAGGTGTTGAAACAGACCTTATGGATGATAAGGGTACTTTGGGGATAGCAGGTTTATTTATTCCTGAGCAATGGTCTATGCCCCCTTTCCTAGATCAGTTTGGTAATTCTCTAGTTGAGGAAGCGTTAGTCTCAATTAAGAAGGAGCGTGAGGTGTGGAAGAAAGATTTAGAGGCTGAACAATATCAACTTAGAATTTCACAGAAGCCTATTGACATAGCAGAGGCTTTTGCTTATAGGAAAGAATCTATATTCCCTCAAGGCTTCTTAGCAAAGCAAATGAAGCGTATAGAGGATAAGGAATATTCCTTTGAACTATTAGACCTGGAAGAGACAGAAGGTAAGATAAAAGCTAACCCCTCAAGAAGGATACCCATTACAGAATTCCCTGTAAACAAAAAGCAAGAGGATAAAAGGGGGGTATTAAAGGTTTGGGAGCGTCCTATCAAGAAGCCTGATTTTGGAACTTACTATGCTTCTGTCGACCCTGTATCAGAAGGAAAGACTACTACATCAGACTCTCTGTGTAGCATCTTTGTCTATAAAAACCCTGTAGAGGTAACTAAAGAAACACCTTCAGGTTTAGAAACTTTTATAGAGGGTGACAAAATTGTAGCTTCTTGGTGTGGTAGATATGATGACATTAATAAAACGCATGAGCAATTAAAACTCATTATAGAGTGGTATAACGCCTGGACTATTGTTGAGAACAACATCTCTTTGTTTATACAGTATATGATAGGAGAAAGAAAACAAAAGTATTTAGTGCCCAAAAGTCAGATAGTATTCCTAAAAGAGCTAGGGTCAAATAGAAGTGTATTCCAGGAATATGGATGGAAGAATACAGGCACGCTATTTAAAAGTCATCTAATTTCTTATGCTATCGAGTTTATCAGAGAAGTAACACATGAGGAGACAGGTGAAGATGGTGTAGTCTATAAAAAAACGTATGGTGTAGAAAGAATACCTGACCCTATGTTAGTCACTGAAATGTTACAATACTTCCCAGGACTTAACGTAGATAGGTTAGTGGCGTTTGCAGCATTAGTTGCGTTTGCTAATATGCAACATGCGAACAGGGGATACGTTAAGAGGAGGGAAAGGGATAAATCATTGGAAGTCTTGGATAAACCCCAAAAAAGGCGTAAATTAAATACGAGTCCTTTTAGGAATATTGGTAAGGGTAAATCTAAGCATACTGGCCGTAATAAAAGGAACCCATTTAAAAATATAGGATAATGATAGATTATGTAATGACGTGCTCGGACCCTGACATAACCGATATATCATATAGTTATTTAGACTACGGAACATCAGACTAACATGAAGGTATATAACGCAATGGATCTCAAGAAGGGGGCTAAAGTTGACAAGTCTCCTGTCAATGCATCTTTAACGCAGCCCTTACAATTCATCTCTTCAAAGAAAAAGGATGACGATTGGGCTGCCTGGAATTTAGATTGGCTTGAATTAAGAGGAATGGATCAACTTAAGAAAAACGGGCGACGTTTACTTAAGAACTATAAACTTGCAAAAGGTATTATAGATAAAACAGACTACATCATAGAAGAGGATAATGAATACGCTGATTTTATGGACGTGTTAACAAAGGAGGATGAGACGGCATTAGAGTTAAAATTCTATCCTATTATACCCAATGTGATAAATGTTTTAGTTGGAGAGTTCTCTAAAAGATATAATAAAGTACAATTTAGGGCTGTTGATGACTCATCATATAATGAGATGTTAGAATCAAAGAGAGCTCTTATTGAAGAGAACTTGTTGAATGATGCACGTGCTAAATTAACCATGGAGATGGTTAAACAGGGAGCTGACCCTGAATCAGAAGAGTTTAAACAAGAGATATCGCCCGAGAAATTAAAAACCCTTCCTGAAATAGAGGACTTCTTCTCTAAAGACTATAGAAGCCTAGTTGAAGAATGGGCATCACATCAATTAAATGTGGATGAGGAGCGTTTTAAAATGGCTGAGTTAGAGGAAAGGGCGTTTAAAGATATGCTTATATGTGACAGAGAATTCTGGCACTTTAAAATGAATGAGGATGACTATGACGTTGAGTTATGGAATCCTGTATTAACCTTCTATCAAAAATCACCAGATTCAAGATACATTTCAGATTCTAACTTTGTAGGGAAATGTGATATGATGACCGTAGCTGATGTAATAGATAAGTATGGTTACTTGATGGATGAGCCCCAGTTAAGAAGCATGCAAAACCTGCATCCTGCAACAAACTCTAAATACCTGCTCAATGGTATGCAGAATGACGGATCTTATTATGATGCGTCTAAATCACATAAATGGAATACAGAAGCTCCTGGATTAGATTATAGACGTCTCATGTCAAACCACGGACATAATCCTAGCATGGAAGGTGACGTGGTGCAGTGGCTACTTAGTGAAGGTGGTGACATCTCTGATTGGGGAGATTCTGACATGATGCGTGTGACAACAACTTACTGGAAGACGCAGCGCATGGTGGGTCATCTTATTAGAATAACACCAGAGGGTGAAATTATTCAAGCAATAGTTGATGATACGTATAAGGTTACAGAAAAGCCTATTTACAACACTCACTTGTTTAAGCAAAAAACAAAGGATAATCTTATTGAGGGAGAGCATATAGATTGGTTGTGGATAAATGACGTGTGGGGTGGGGTTAAAATTGGACCTAATGCTCCTGCTGCGTGGAGAACTGAAGACCATGAGGTTAATCCTATCTATATAGGGATAAATAGAAATAAGCCAGGACGAGTACAATATCAGTTTAAAGGGACTGACTCTTTATATGGATGTAAGCTACCTGTAGAGGGTCGCGTATTTTCTGACCGTAACACACGATCTACATCTTTAGTTGACTTAATGAAACCTTATCAAGTAGGTTATAATATGGTTAACAATCAAATTGCTGACATACTTGTAGACGAGTTAGGTACTGTAATTATGTTTGACCAAAACGCTTTACCTAGACACTCCATGGGAGAAGACTGGGGAAAGAATAATTTAGAGAAGGCTTACGTAGCAATGAAGGACTTTGGTATGATGCCATTAGACACATCTATCACTAATACAGAAAATGCTGTAAACTTCAACCACTACCAAACTCTTAACTTAGAGCAGACAAATAGGTTAATGTCTAGGGTTCAATTGGCTAATCACTTTAAGCAACAAGCATTTGATGCGATAGGAGTTAATCCTCAAAGACTAGGAGCGCCTATAGCGCAACAGACTGCAACAGGTGTAACACAAGCTATGAATCAGTCTTACGCTCAGACGGAGATGTACTTTACACAACACGCAGATCACTTGATGCCTAGAGTGCACCAAATGAGAACGGACCTTGCTCAGCATTACCATAGTACAAATCCTTCAGTGCGTCTTACGTATATGACTACTGAAGCAGAGAAAGTTAACTTTACTATTAATGGTAAGGAACTTCTCCTACGAGATTTTAATGTGTTTGCTACAACTAAAACAAATCACAGAGCTACATTAGAGCAGTTAAAGCAGATGGCTTTACAAAATAATACTACAGGAGCTTCTATATATGATCTAGGTAATGTACTTAAATCTGATTCTATTGCTGAGGTGTCTGATATACTTAAAGATGCTGAAACTAAGCAGACTGCACAAAAGCAACAAGAGATGCAGCAACAGCAGGAAATGCAACAGCAGCAGCTTGAGGCACAGAAAGCAGAAAAGGAAGCTCAACGTCAGTTTGAAATGTCACAGCAGGAAGCTGAAAGACAAAAAGATATTACAGTTGCTGAGATCAGGTCTGCAGGTTACGGAGCGCAGGTTGACATAAATGAAAATAAAGAAAGTGATTTTCAGGATGCTATGAAAGACATCCGTCAGAGGGATCAATATAGAGAGCAGATGAACTTCAAGCGAGAACAGGCAACAGTTAATAATGCGGACAGTAAAACGAAGCTTTCACTTGAGAAAGAAAAGTTAGCTACACAGCGTGACATTGCTAACAAGAATCTGCAGATAGCTCGTGAAAATAAAAACAAATATGACGTTAAAGACACGAAAGAAAAGAAGAAGAAGAAGTCTTAGCTATATACTGTGAAAAAATTATAACAATACCTCAAATGTCTAAGGTTTACTCTAGATGTTAAAGTATATTGTATATGTAACAACCATTAATTAAAACCAAAACAAAATGGCTAACGAAGCAAACATGGAAACAACTAGTGTAGAAAAAGTAGAAATTAACCTCGATGAGATCTTTTCAGGAGCTCCCGGGGCTAGCTCTATTACACTACCTGAAGAAGAAGTTAAAAAACCAAATGTCTTTTCTAGAGGAAAGGATGTAGATCTATCATTTCTTGACAAAGAAGTATCAGAGGAAGTATCAGAAGAAGAAGTAGAAAATGAGGACAACAGCTCGACACCTGAAGAAAGTACAGATAATTCAGTACAGCAGGAAACTAAACTTAAAGAACCTTCAGTCACAGCTGATGAGGTTGATGAAATCCTTAATGAAGGATTAGAGTTAGCCGAAGAAGAAGAGGGCAAGTCAACTGCTAAAGGCAGACGTCGTATTGAAGGTATGTCAGATGTCTTTACTCAAATGATTGATAAAGGAGAAATAGTTCCTTTCGATGATGATAAAGAACTAGACGATTATTCTGCTAAAGACTGGAAAGAGCTTATTCAGGCCAACATGGATGAAAGGGCTAATAAAGTTAGACGTGAAACTCCTAAGCAATTCTTTGATAGTTTACCTCAAGAATTACAGGTTGCTGCTAAGTATGTAGCTGATGGAGGACAGGATCTTAAAGGTCTGTTTTCTACATTAGCACAAGTTGAAGAAACACGTAGTACTGACACTAGTACTGTTGAAGGACAGTCGCAGGTAGTTAGAGAATACTTATCATCAACAGGTTATGGTACAATTGAAGATATTGAAGAAGAGATTGAGATTTGGAAAGACTTAGGTAAGCTGGAAAAGCAAGCTAACAAGTTTAAGCCAAAGTTAGATAAGATGTCTGAAGCAGTTGTAGCTCGCAAGCTCCAAGAACAGGAGATGAAAAGACAGCAGCAGCAAAAAGCCTCAGAAAATTATATGTCTAATGTTTACCACACACTAAAAGAAGGTACGCTCGGAGATATGAAAGTCAATAAGAAGACACAGTCTATGTTATATGACGGACTAGTTAATCCTTCTTATCCGTCTATCTCAGGACAGAACACAAATCTATTAGGTCATCTATTAGAAAAGTATCAGTTTGTAGAGCCAAATTACACACTGGTATCAGAAGCATTATGGTTACTTGCAGATCCTACCGGATACAAGGACCAATTAAAGACAAAAGGAACAAACGCGGCTGTAGAAGCTACAGTGCGTAAGTTAAAGACTGCACAAGCCAATAAGCAAGCATCTTCAGGTGGTGAACCTAAGACGCAAGCAAAAGCACGATCGCCTAAGCGAACTCTACCAAGGAGTAACAACATATTCAAAAGATTTTAAAAACAATTATTAATTAACACGTGAAAAAATGGCAACACCAGTTTTAAACAATGGTCTCTTTCTGAGGGACACAAACTACAAAGCTAGTTCACATATTGATTCTTATCACTTGACAAACATGTTAGGTAATGCTGAACCAACCGATATGGGTCCTGTGGATCTATGGGCGATGACGCAGAAGGTAGAGATGCCTTTATACCAAATGGCATCTTTCGGAGGTAAGAACACAATTATGGTGGACAATGCTAGAGGAGAATACAAGTGGCAAACACCTGTAGCTCAAGAATTACCTGTCTCTTTAGGTACTAATGCTACGGACGCTGATCCTGTTTCTTTAGGAGCAGACGGAGTTCCTTTCCAGATTAAACTATCTAAAAGAGAGTTTGGTCATGGAGATATCATTACTTATGATAAGTATAATGGTATGGAGCTTTACATTACTGCTGATGATATCCTTCAAGTAGGTGATGCATGGGTATACACAGTTGAACTCGTTAATAACGACTCATCTGCTGGACTTCCTGTAAAGTACCTTGCTGCTGGAACTAAGTTCTTCAGAAAAGGTTCTGCAAGAGGTGAGTACGGAGAGCGTTTCTCTGATATCTCTACTGGAGCAGGTTTCAGAGAGTTCTACAACTTTGTTGGTGGAGCAGAAGCACACGTTCACTATTCTATTTCTTCTAGAGCAGACTTAATGCTCAAGGGTGGAATGAACGCTGATGGTACTGTACCAGTAACTGAGATTTGGAGAAACTTTGATAAGTCTGTTGACCCTTCTCTTTCTTCTGTTGAGGACATCGCTTCTGCAATGGGTAAGGACTATGTTAAAAAGGCATTTGATAATGGATCACTTTCTAGAACGTTCTTAACGTCTATGGAAGCAGCTCACTTATCTAAGATTGCTAATGACATCGAGACTTACTTAATGTGGGGACACGGTGGACGAATCAAGCAAGATGGACCAGATGATCTAAGATTATCAGTAGGTCTATGGAAGCAGTTAGATAACTCATTCAAACGAGTGTACAACAAGTCTGGTTTCAGTCTTGATATGTTCAAGAATGAGCTATACAACTTCTATGCAGGTAAAGTTGAATTTGAAGGACCAGATCCTAAGCGCGAGCTTGTTGTACAAACAGGTATCGGTGGTATGCAACTAGTTAATGCTGCAATTGCTGCAGAAGCTGGTAGTGCTAATACCGGTATGGTTACGCAAGCTGCTGATGTTGGTGCAATTACCGGAAAAGGTATGGATCTAGGATTTGGATTTGCTTACACAAGCTTCGTTATTCCTTTCTTAGCTAATGTTAAGTTTGTTCTAAACCCAGCGTTTGACAACCTTCATACTAATGACATCGAGAATCCGCTTATTGATGGACGTCCTCTTTCTTCTTACAGCTTTATCATTTTTGATATAACTGAAGGAGGTAGTGATAACATCAACTTACTTAAGCTTTCTTGGGATAATCAGTTGAAGTGGTTCTACCAGAATGGTACAATGGACTACATGGGAAGAACTCAAGGTTTCGCATCTTCTGGACACTTTAACGGGTACAGAGTTATGATGACGCAGACTATGCCTGCAGTTTGGGTAAAGGACCCAACTAAAGTGCTTAAGATTGTTATGAAGAACCCTATAACAGGAGGTTCATTTTAACGAGTGACTAATATATGGATAAGGAGGGGCCTTAGGGTCCCTCCATTATTCTTTTAAACCAAAAATAATAAAACCAGAAAAATGGAAGATTTAAATTTAACTATTATAGAAAAGTACCAACAAGGAAAGGCGCAAACAATTGCTATCCGTCCTTATTTTGACTCAGGTAAAGAAAATATGGGTCTAGAGAATTATAACATGACATTGTTTGAAGGTGTATGGCACCATGAAAGCCTTGCTTGTTTAGAAAGAAACGGCATCAGTAGATATATAACTGGTCTGAATGAATTTGCACCTGAAGTAAAAATACTTAAGGGAAATGCAAAGAAAGAAAAAATCAAAGAAATTAGAACAGTAGTTGCTCAACTTGAACAAGAGTTGGGTGCTAATGTTATTGATGTAAAGGATAAAGACTTTTGGAATAAGGTGGAGATACTTCGCCCTGACAACCACAAGTTTTGGGAAAAAATGTCTTTAAAATGTGGAAATGACGCTATGTTTTTAGATCCTGCTCTTGATCCTTATGATCTAATTAAGATGTATGCGATTGAAGCAGGTGGTTTTTCTATTGTTGCAAAAAGCCTTGAAGAGGCAAAGGCCAAGGGAAGTAAGTTTTACTTAGACAAAGTTAAAGAAACAACAGGAACTCGTACTAAGCTTTCTAAGATTAGAAACAGAGCACTAGCTTCTCTTCAAAATCTATATGATACTGACACAACTAAGTTACTTTATGTAACTAAAGTTACAGATGCTAACAGCACTCAGTATACAAAAGGAACTCCTATAGATGTCTTGTATGAGAGTATGGATATGTATATCAATGGGGAAGGTGTTGAGTCATCTAAGACACGCGCTGCAGAAACTTTTATTGAAGTATCTAACTCTACAATGGAAGATCTTAAAATAAGAGCCATGATTAAAGACGCTACTACACACGGTTTAATGTCTAGTAAGTCTGATGGTTTTATTTATGATAAATATTCAGGTTCTAAATTAGGTAAAAGACCTTCTGAAGTACTTGAATTTCTAAAGAACCCACTTAATGATGAAACACTTGTCCGCTATATGGCTGACATGGAAGAGCTCTGGGAAAATTAAATAAGTCATGAACAACACCACACTGCAGATTAAATTTAAGCAAAGGTTAAATAAATTAGCCAGCAACGATTATGACAACATTGAATGTTGGCAGATAGTTGAGGCTTTTAATAAAGCGCAGGTAGAGTGGTGTAGAAGACAGCTTCATGGTAACAATATGTATAAAGAGGGGGATGAGGCATCTAAACGACGTGTAGATGACCTCCAACCCTTGCTTGAATCTGTTGTACTAACAGGGGATGTTTCTGATGATTATTTTGAAGGAACAAATTTCCCTGATAATTATATGGAGTTTAAAAGAGTTAGTGTTAATGCTACATCAGATTGTTGTACAGAAGCACGAGCAATGACGGTCTATCTAGCAGAAGAAGCTAACGTAGATATTATTATGAGAGACCCTCTTAAAAGACCTGATTTTGAATGGAGCGAAACATTCTGCACTATGGCTGCTAATACAGTCAAAGTATATAGAAAAGATTTTACAGTTGTAGAACCTACACTAACATATTACAGACAACCTGTAAGAATGGAGATAGTATCTTGTCTTGATCCCTATACAACAATAGAGTCAGACGTTGGTGTTGAATGTGAGTTTAAGGACGATGTTGTTGAATTGATTATAGATGAGGCCGTAGCTATTATAGCAGGTGACATAGACTCTGTTAATCAGTATGCTAGGGGCTCACAGTCAGCAGAAAAAAATAATTAATGAATTGGTTATTACATAATTAATTCTTATATTAATAAGGTAAGGATGAGAGTTCAGGTTTGGGTACTTTCATTCTGGTATAATAAACCCATTCTTTTTGTAAATTAAAAAGTCCTCTAAGTAAAGTAGGAGGCAATGAAAAAAAATGAGTTATTTTAATCACGCCTATAAGAAAATGTTCTTGGCGAAAACTGTAGAGCAAGCAGCTGCTACAACAACAGCAGAGCTTGAAGCAGGAGAAGTTGCTTTAGTTGATGCATCAAGTTATGTATCTGTTGTTTCTTCAGGTACTTGTCCAGATGAGTTCCTTATCGTACAAGGAAACCTTAATGAAGTTGATACACTAGGAGGTAACCCTCTTCACGGTGGGTATTCTGAATCTATCAAGTCTAAGATTATCAAGAAAAACTACGTAAACGCTATGTGGAAAGTTGATGGAACATTAGCTTCTGCTGATCCAGTAGTTAAACTTGGTCTTCCTGCTGTTTCTGGTTTTGCTGCTACTGATCACCCTCAAATCCGTATTGACTTAAAGGGTTCTGAGGTCTTGCGATCTTTAAACCGTAATGAATACTTTATTGCTGATGCTACAGGATGTGGAGCTTCTGGTACTGGTTTACTTACAGGACTTGAGGTACTTACTGCTTGGAAAGATGCTATTAATGGTGATCCTATTATGAGTAAGTTCGTTAGTGCTACTGTAACAGAAGCGGCTGCTGCTGATGGAACTGATGCTACTAACTTGTTACCTGCACAAGAGGCACACTTGTCTATTACTGTTAATTACTTAGCAACAACGTTCAATGCAAATTCATTTGACACAAGAGACGCTTATAATACAGAGCCTTTGACGTTAACTGTAAGTGCTATTGATGACGATGGTGATGCTTGTGGATCAAGTGTTATAGAAGCAGGAGTTGATGTATATACAGATATTACAGATGCTGCTACTGCTGTAATTGAAGCGCCACTTCTTACTGCAACAGGTGTATCTGCTGTAAGAACAGCACCAACTGTTACTGGAGAATGCGTACTAAGAGATCTTATCCAAGACGGTCGTTACAGACAAGATGGAGGATTTAGCCAAGGTAATAAAGATTCTAACCGCTTCAGAGAAATTGAAGGAGGTGCGAAGCTTGTGGCTGCTATTACAGTAGCGGATCCGTATTCAATATACTACCTACAACACAGCGTACCTCGTTTTAACAACCCTACAGGTGTTTTTGATAACGATCAGTACATTGTTGCTGTAGCAGTTAAGCGTTATACAGATGCGACGGATACTACCGAAACAGGTGAAATTGCTAAAATGGACACGTTATGGGATCAGATTGCAACTTTAACTGGTCTTACAATAACTACTCCATTAGTGGCCTAGTAGAGTAATAATATATAAATCTCGAAAAGAGGTGGGATTAAGTTCTCACCTCTTTTTATTTTATATTTCTAATATATTTTGTATATTATTATTAGGTACCGGTGTGCCTTAAATAACTTCTATTGTAATGGCAGCAAAACATATACTAAGTCTTGATTCTTCATTAGTGTCAAATTGTGAAACTCTTCATTTAAAAGACACTAGTCAATACGCTCCTAATCTGGAGGTTGACTGTGCTGAACTTCTTATAACCGCTCCTGGATTTAGCTCTGCATTAGTAGAGACGGGTCCGGGTTTTGATCTTCAAATAACGGCATGTTCTCTTAACTTACAAACTACGGCTTGTAATGAAGACAGAGCACATCTACCAGATGGTGTATATGTAGTTAGATATAGCGTATCACCTAATGAGAAAGTTTTTGTTGAATATAATATTCTGAGAACTACGCATCTTATGCATATGTACTTTGAAAAAATGGGAACTATAGATGTTAGTCCGTGTGAACCTTCTTCTGATAAAAAGGAGCTTATGGATCAAATGTCAATTATAAGAACATATATAGACGCAGCAAAAGCTAAAGTAGAATATGCATCTAACCCTACACAGGGGATGGAGCTCTATGATTTTGCCAAAAGGAAATTAGAAAAAATCACTTGTAAAACCTGTTAATTAAAAAAATTATGGCTGCAATATGCACACACTGTGGAAAAGCTTTCAGTTGTGGTTGTCAAAAAACCAAAGACAAGAATGGGAATTTCGTTCATAAAACATGTAAGGCAGCTGCCGACAAGAAGTAAAAAATGGAGCAACAAGATTACACATTAAGAAAATTAGAGATCGAACTAAACTTCGCTGATGATGTGTATAAAGCATTTCGGGCAGAGAAGTATGGTATGGGTAATTGCTGCGGTTCTGATTTAGCTGACAACATTGCTAAAAAGAGTCTATGTGATTGGCAGGATAATAAGGTATTGACATATACAATCAAGTCTATTACCACTGTGTTATATGCACCTGCTGATAATACTACAGTAGATGAGGATATAAACGCTCCTTCTTGGGTTAACAAGATGTGTGGTCAAGATGGAAAATGTGGTGAACAAGCTACAGTAGATAACAATGTTGGACTTAAATGTAACGATGATGAATGTATTTTAATTCAAGCTGTTACAGATACAGGACTACCTGTTCCAAATTATGATATTATATTAAATGGTGTTTCTCAGGGACTCACCAATGATATGGGTAAATTACGCTTCTGCATAGCAGCAGCATCAATCGATACAAATCACAATTTACAATTGTGTGAATGTCTTACCACAACCGGAGGCTGTGATCAACAACGTATAACTATAGTTCTAGCATGCAAATAGATAATAAAAACGAGGAGTGTCCGGAGGAGCCTTGCGGTAAGCCATTAACAAATTGTGAGGATGATGCTGTAGTCATTCCGTCAGGAAATATGATAGGTGGTTGCACGGTTGAAGGTGCAGACAACTATAATCCTGAAGCTGATAATCAAAATGAACTTTGTACGTATTGTAACCAGTTTAATGTAACGTCTGAGGTAACACAGCCCACGACCAGTACTAGTAATGATGGTGAAATAAATATAACAGCATATGGTGTATCACCTTTGCCAGAGGGAGTAACTTTTACTCATACTTATCAGTGGACAACAGGGTATCAATTACAGGACTTAGAGCTCATCGGTCCTGGTATATACACCTGTGAAGTAACACAGACTTTTGCACTTAACGGCGTCACTACTAATACTTGTACTAAGGCTATTATGGTCGTTGTTAACGTTAAAGATGATACCACATATGGTTGTATAAATGCTACACCAGGAGACTTTCCTGATGTAAATGGAAACGACAACAACGGTGAGGATTGTCCATATCCATGTGCGGGAGGTTATCTAATGTTTAACTACGACCCTGATTCAGAAATAAGTGACGGGTCGTGTATAGAGACAGGTTGTACTGACTCGGATGCTTTAAATTATGCAACAGGGCAACAATATGATTGTTTAGGGGCAGATGTAACTGCAGATGATTGGGTAGGAGCTGATGGATGGGATTCATGCTGTACGTACTGTTTGGACGGTTGTACTAACCCAGAAGCTATAAATTATAACCTAGATGCAACATGTGATAATGGGTTATGTGAGTATTACTGGCAGTGTGTTGTGGGGAAAGGAGGTTTATCCGGGTGTGTACCTGCGACGGCAGGAGGAATAAGCGCTTATTTAACACAGGAGGAGTGTTTTGCAAATATAGCTAATGATTGTGGAAGTATTGGCGGTTGTACTAACCCTGATGCATGTAACTTTAATACTTTAGCCCAATATGATAATGGGGATTGTACTTATGAGTGCATTGGATGTCATGATACTACTGCATGTAACTATGACCCGAATACTAGAGTGGGATGTGCAAATGACAGTTGTTGTACATATATAAATATACCTGCAACTTTCCCAGCATCATGTGATTGTGATGGTAATATAGTTGATGAGTGTGGTGTTTGTGACGGTCTTGGAGTCGATGAGTGTGGTGATTGTTTTGGGCAAGGTATACCAAAAAAATTACTAGCAGATGGTACAGAAAAAGCTCTATTCTGTGATTGTTTTGGAAATGTAGATGATCGATGTGGAGTATGTGGTGGTAATAATGATTGTGTCGGTTGTATGCAAAGCACTGCTTGTAACTATGAGCCTGGTAATGCGTACACAATAGAGGATGAAGGTGATTGTTTAGTAGATGACTGTGACGGCCAATGTGGAGGACCACTTGAATGGGATGTTTGCGGTACTTGTGACGGAGATGCAATATATACTAATGGAATAGATCCTTCAGGTGGTTTTACTATTGGTGGAGAGGAAGGATGTGGTTGTAATTCAACTGATCTGGACGATTGTGGGGTTTGTGGTGGACCCGTCTTTTTTGGTACTGAGTTAGGAAACTACTGTGACTGTACTGAAGGCCTTGACGGAATAACACTTTATGCATGTGGGTGCGGTAATCCAATTGTGGTTATAGCTCCGTCAGAACAAACAACGATGTCCGTCTGTGATTGTGATGGAAACATTATTGACGAGTGTGGGGCTTGTTTACCACGAAACGAGGGATATTTTTCTGAAGATGATAACACGACGCCTGGTGATTCTTGTGGTTGTTCTGAGCCAGATTCTGTAACAGGAGTTATTACTACATATTATACGGATGATTGTGGTGAATGTAACCAAGTGCTAGCAGCAAATGAGTGTCTTAATGGTTGTGACGTACTGATAATGGGTTGTAATGGCGAGTGTGGTTCTGGCCAAGTATTTGATTCCTGTGACCCCTCTGAATGTAATGGAGGTAATGCTACTTGTACTGGATGTATGGATACTACTGCATGTAACTTTGATCCTAATGCTACTCTATCTGACGCAACGTGTGAGTACACTACGTGCGCTGACTGTTGTAACGTTCCAAACGGAGACGGTTCAACATGTGACGGAGCTTGTGGTGCGTGTAACGATAACACTTCTTGTGAAGACGCTTGTGGCGTTCCAAACGGAGACGGCTCTTCTTGTGCTGACTGTTGTGGAGTATCAAACGGAGACGGCACTTCATGTGACGGAGTTTGTGGCGCTTGTAACGATGATATTTCTTGTGAAGACGATTGTGGTCAGCCAAACGGCACTAATGACTGTATTGGATGTACAGACGACCTGGCTTGTAATTATGATCCTTTACACACAATTGATACTGACGGTGCTGGTTCGTGTATTTACAATGATCAGTGTGGTGTTTGTGGAGGAGATAATTTTTTTACTGCTGGAACTTATCCTGTATTAACAACCAATGGTGATTGTGATTGTGATGGTATAGACCCAGCAACTGGTATTGATGATGGTACTGGTGGGGTGTATGATGTATGTAATGTTTGTGATGGTCCTGTTACAACCGTCACAAGCGGAGTAGCAGGAACTTATTGCAACTGTGATGATTTAACTGAAGTATGGGACGCGTGTAATATATGTGATGGGCCGGGAGCTACACTCGATTGTGGATGTGATGAATTCCCTACTGGTTTTTGTGACTGCCTAGAAACTGCAACCATTGACGATTGTGGAGTTTGTGGAGGCTCAGGTATTCCTGCTGGTGAATGTTTAGGTACAGATGGTACTTGTGATGGTACTCAAATTGACGACTGCGGAAATTGCGGTGGTGACATATCACATGTAGTCTGCGATGGAACTTCTACGACCTATGACCAAGAGTGCGGTTGTTTAGGAGATACAGGCGTAGCTACTGTCTGTGGTGAGTGTGGAACTTGTGGAGGATCAGGTATCCCAGAAGGTGATTGTGATTGTGACGGACACGTTTTAGACGATTGTTTAGTTTGTGGTGGTGGCGGACAAGAAATATACTATGAAAACTTTAATGATCAGACGACAAATTCTAACGGATCAAATATATCGCTTACTACAGGTGGAGGTGCTACTGCTGGTACTCATATAAATGATGTTAGTCCTATTATGGGAGAAAAAGATTTTATAATAGAGTGTACAGTACTGTCAACGAGCGCACAGGCAGCTAATTATCCAGCATTAAGCTTACCTGTTAACCCAAGTCTTGTAGAGGGTGTTAGCTACGTCTTAACATTTGACTGGAAATGGCTTAGTGGTACTCCTACTGTTTCTCGAATATCAAGAGGAAACTACGGTACAGGTCAAGCAGAGGTGCCAAGTGTAACATCATTAACAGGAACTGGATCATTTGTACATCACTTTACGGCAGTTGGTATCCAAGACCCAAAAATTCATTTTAGTGGTCAAGTCTTATTTGAAGTTCAGATAGATAACATATCTATAAATATACTTGGAAACGAAAATAATGGGCTTGCAGTAGATGCTTGTGATTGTGCGGGTAATATTGTAGATGAGTGTGAAGTTTGCGGTGGTACCTTCTTTGAGAATGCTGCAGGTTATTGCGGATGTGACGATGAATTCCCAATTGATCTTTGTGAAACCTGTCCTAATGGATCATATTTTGAGGGTACAGAGTATATACTAGATACTCAAACGTATACACTTTGCGGTTGCCCAATGGTGGAGGGTGTTATGGATAATGCGGGGGTAGTAGCAGGTGACTATTCATTTGACTTATGTGAGTCCGCGCTAAATCCTGATGGTGTCTGTGCAGGCTATAACAATTCCTGTTCTGGATGTATGGAGGCTGCTGCATGTAACTATGACTCAAATGCACTTGCAGATGACGATTCTTGTGTCTATGCAGACGTATGTGGTGTGTGTACTGGAATAGCACCCAATGGCGTAACAGGACCTGGTATTCCAGAAGGTGAATGTGATTGT
>Ga0114997_10000761_pt1 | contig 26704 bp, 26 predicted proteins | sample ArcticOcean_MG_C_2_FD_87045 | JGI IMG/M metagenome (GOLD analysis project Ga0114997, IMG submission 87045) | Marine microbial communities from western Arctic Ocean - ArcticOcean_MG_CB4_136 | ecosystem: Environmental > Aquatic > Marine > Oceanic | place: Arctic Ocean: Canada Basin | collected... | reverse complement strand
TAAATCTTTAAAAAATCCATATAATCCTTCTCTATTTGCGATACAGCTTGATTCATTAATTCAATCCCAAACTCTTCTTTTGCTAACGCAGAATGGGAACCAACTCTTCCATCAGGAAAATTCTTCTTATGTTCTTTAGCATCTCCATGTTTGTCACCTGAGTGATCCTTTATGTATTTTTTGCTTAATTTTTTGGGTGGCATTTCTGCAAGAGAGGATTGAATTTCTCTATGATTAACTCGCGTAATTGAAATTTCAGAAGGTGTAGCATGCATGCCTTCCCAATCACCAAAATGTTTATTACGTAAATCATTAACACTTTTAAAATCCCACCAGCTTCTAACTCTTATTTCAACATCTGCGATAGAATTTCTTAAATTTTTTAATGGCTCTAGGTTTGCGCCATGACCATTCAATAAATAAATATGCCTAAATCCTTGCCGAGAAAGTGAGGTAAAAACTTGCCGGCAAAGCTCTTCGAATATCTCTGGGGAAATAGAAATTGTACCTGGAAATTCCATATTAAACTCAGCAGGTGCATATGCCAAAGTTGGAGCTATCAAGGCATTTATATTCTTTCCAACTTGTTCAGCGATTTCTTCTACGCAAAGAGCATCAGTACCAATTAACCCAATTGGTCCGTGTTGCTCAACCGAGCCAGTTGGCACAATTACCCCATCGGAAGATTTTAAATAATCCTGAACTTCAAACCATGATGAGGTAAGTAATCGCATGCATAATCCTAAATAAATATTTAAATTATTAGTTTTTATTTATTTATATTTTAAAAACAAATAAAAATTAAAAAAGCCCCTGAGGGGCTTTTTCTTTTTACACTTTAAAAGAATAGTTTTTAAAGACCGTATTTATCAGCGGTAGCCTTAAAGAAACCTCCAGCTTCTTTAATTTTAATCCAACTGTTTACATAATTTATCCACACTTGATCTGCTTGAGGTAAAAGCATAGCCAACGGCACTGGTGCTCTTGGGGCCTCAACTGGAATCTCACGTAGCTGAGGGTATTTCACCAGTAGGGTTCCACCCTCAATATTTGATGTGACAAAAACATCAGATCTACCTACTAATACTTCTTGAAATCCACGAGCTGGAGCAGCCACTTTTGTAATTTCAGCATTTGTAAACCAGTTATCCACCTGAGTTTCAAATGATGTACCTAAAGTAGTCGCGACTTTTACATTAGATTGATTAATCGAATCCCAACCATTAAACCGACTAATTTTATCTTTAGTTGTGTAGGCCTTAGTCACAACAGCCGTATAAGGGTCAGAAAACCCTGAAGCCTTCATTCGACTAGCTTTGATACTAGCAGACCCAGTAACATGATACTTTTCAGCAGTTATTCCATTAACCAAAGTTGCCCAAGTAGTTGAAACAAACTCTATCTCAACACCTAAGTCTTTCGCTAGTTCATTTAAGATATCTATATCGTATCCTTCATAACTATTCGTCGCCGTATCTCTTTTACTAAAAGGATAAAAATCACCAGTCGTACCAGCTTTCAGCACTCCAGAGCTTAAAATTTGATTAAGAGCTGAATCAGCAGCAACCGAGCTATTTACCATAAATAATGTCAATATAGCTGCAATATATATTTTTATTAATTTCATCATATTTACTCCCTATTAAAGATATATTTCTCTAAGTTTTAATTAACAACCTAACGCAATCTTTTTTTGCAAATTGTAACTACGCCAAGTTCATCCAAATATTTATTAAAATACTACATCAGTGTCTATCATCATTAAAAATTAAATGAAAGATTTTCATCTTCAGATTAACAAATTAAAAACCAATTAATAAAATAATTGCAATTCTTAATTAACTAGCTAATATTTTTGATCATGCTTTTTTTATTAGCGCTCAATCGTACCGGTTTATTCTGAAAGATAATCCTCCATAACTTAGGATCAAAATGTCAAAAAAAACTCTAGCTGTTGAATTCAAAAGTGTAGACAAATGGTTTGATGATTTTCAGGTGTTAAAAGATATAAATTTAGAAGTATCTGTTGGAGAGAAAATTGTTATATGTGGTCCCTCGGGTTCAGGTAAGTCAACATTAGTTAGGTGTATTAATAGTTTGGAGAGCCATCAAACTGGGGTTATAAAAGTCTCAGGCGCTGAAGTGGGCTTAAAATCGAAAAAAAATAATAAAACCCTCACTGAAGTTGGTATGGTATTTCAACAATTTAATCTATTTCCACACCTAACGGTGAAGGAAAATTTAATTCTAGGGCCAATGAAAGCTCTCGGATTATCACGAAAAGATGCTGAAGAGCGAGCAACTGCTTTATTAAAAAGAGTAAAAATTCCAGAACAAGTTGACAAGTATCCAAGTCAATTATCAGGTGGTCAACAGCAACGGGTAGCTATTGCGCGTGCCTTGTGTATGGAACCTAATATTATGTTATTTGATGAACCAACGTCTGCGTTAGATCCAGAAATGATTGCCGAGGTGTTAGATGTAATTATAGATCTAGCTAAAGAGGGAATTACGATGATTGTGGTTACCCATGAAATGGGCTTTGCAAAAAAAGCAGCTGATAGAATGATATTCATGGATGAGGGAAGAATTGTTGAAACAGGGGCCCCCAAAGAGTTTTTCAATAAACCCAAAACGAATAGGTGCAAATTATTTCTTAATCAAATATTACAACATTAAAAAAGGCTTATTCGTGCAAAACAGAACAATACTGGCAATACTTTTAGGAACTTTAGTAGTAGGTTGTTCATCAACTGATACGACAGAAGTAATCTGGGGTTGGTATGTAATCGATCCAAGGACACAACAAGGGTGGAATAACATTGTATTTCTGATAAATGGATTTTCTGCCACAATTAGACTTTCTGTTGTAGCTGCAGTTTTTTCTATGATAATTGGCTTGATAGTAGTTCTTCCAGGATTATCAGAAAACCGCTGGGCTCGACTGCCAAGTAGAATTTATGTTGAGTTCATTCGTTCTATACCTTTGTTACCTATGCTTTTATGGGTCTTTTATGGATTTCCCTTTTTAATGAAATCAATGGGAATCGATATGCCAATCGCACCGTTTTGGGGAGCTGTCATAACGTTATCTATTTCCGATAGTGCCTTCACTTCTGAAATTTATAGAGCAGGGATTCAATCAATAGAAAAAGGGCAAACCGAAGCCGCAAAGACAGTTGGATTAAATTATTACCAGACAATGTTATACGTAATATTGCCGCAAGCATTAAAGAGAATCTTACCTGCTCTGGCCAACCAATTTATTTATATAGTAAAAATGTCTGCTTTTGCCTATGTGATAGGAATGCAAGAACTTACGAAACGTGCGTTTGAACTTAACAATAATGAATATAGGGCTTTAGAGATTTACACTTTTCTGATATTTGAATATTTGGTTTTGGTTTTAGTTATTAGTTTTTTTGTGCGTTGGTTAGAAAGAAGAATGGGCTCAGATCAAAGAAAATAACTATCAAGGGCAGTTATCACTGGAAGGAAAAGAAATGTACTGGCAAAACCTACTTAACGAAACTATGGAACGGTTTAATAATTTATCAAAAGAAACTCCCGATACATTTAAAGGCTTCTCTGTGATGGGCCAAGCTGCAAAAAAAGAAGGGCATTTAAGTGAGAAAACTAAAGAATTTATTGCATTAGGCATTGCCATCTCTACTAAATGTGAAAGCTGTATCGGTTTTCATATGAAGTCACTAGTTCGCTTAGGGGCTACTCGAGAGCAGGTTACTGAGGCTTTAGCAATGGTATCATACATGGGCGGCGGTCCTGCAATAAGCTACAGTTCTAAAGCTCTTGAAGCATTTGATGAGTTTTCAAAAAACAACCCACACTAAAAACTTTTTTGTAAACTCAATATAATATTTTATCATATAGGAGGATTATTAATGTCTGCTTGGATTAAAATGATTTCTGACAAGGATGCTGACGAAGAGCTATCTGAAGTCTTAAACTTAGCGCGAACGCCTCATGGAACTGTTGATAATGTAATGCGCGTTCATTCTTTAAGACCTAACACCATGAAAGGGCACGTAACATTATACCGAGCAGCTTTACACGACGAATCTAACACTATTCCAATGTGGTTTCAGGAAACTATAAGCAGCTATGTTTCAATATTAAATGATTGTCCTTACTCATATGCTAATCATTGGAAGAATGCTGCACACCTAATGCAAGACCCCACCAAAGCAAACCAAGTCGAAATTGCTCTCAATGCAAAAAAACCTGAATCACATTTTGTTGGTGCAGAGCTGGTTATGCTTGAATACACAGAAAAGTTAACTTTGAAACCAGGAAAAATGGTGGAAGCTGATGTGATCAAATTACGAGATGGCGGAGTTGACGACGGGCAAATTCTCGAACTGAACCAGATCATTGGATATTTTAACTATGTTAATAGACTTTTAAACGGACTTGGGGTTACAACTAGTGGAGATACCGTTGGGTTTTATAAAGGTTAATTTTATTTAGATAGTAATTTTTATGTCAATATCTTCTCACAGTTTTTTAGAATATATCAACAGTACAAACATAGTACCAATCGCTCACAGGGGAGCGAGCTTGCTCGCAAACGAGAACAGCATTGAATCATTTAGAAAAGCATTGGATTTAGGTTATAAAGTATTAGAGACAGATGTGCATGGGTCAAAAGATGGGACAGCCTATATTTTTCACGATGACACTTTAGAACGATTAACCGGGGAAAATTTGAGGATAAGTGACTTAAAAGATACTGATATTGATAGTCTAAAAGTAAATACTTCATCCATAATACCGCGACTTTCAAGTATCATTGAAGAGTTTCCTGAAGGTTTATTTAACCTAGATGCAAAAACCTGGGAGGCAACTACACCGATTGCAAATACGATAAAGAAAATGCAGTTTAGTACCCAAGTCTGCATTGGTAGTTTTAATAATGCACGGATAAATTTGATTATTAACGAGCTTGGCCCAGAAACATGCCATAGTATGGGTACCAGTAATGTAATTAAATTTTTTGTAGGCGCTCAGCTTGGTATCAAGCAAAACTTCACCTCACAGTGTATTCAACTGCCAATCAAGCAATTTGGTATTTCCCTTATTACCAGGAAAATTTTAAAATATGCTGATCAATTGGGGATTCGGATTCATTTTTGGACAATAAATGATCCATCCATAATGAAAAAGCTTATTGACCTTAATGTTGATGGTATAATGACTGATGATTGCATTCTATTAAAAGACGTAATGCAAAAATATAACGAGTGGCCTAAATAAAACTAAACCTCTACTAAAAAGACTTTCCACCTAATCGCTCAAATAACTTACAATAAGCTTCCTGACCCCTTATAAAATTTTTCAGTCGGAAAAATTCATTTGGAGCATGCAAATTTTCATCACCTACCGAAAAACCAAACATTGTTCCATATACGCCTAACTCTTTTAAGAAAATTGTCATAATAGGAATGGAACCTCCAAGTCGTGTCACATACGGGTCCATATCATAAACCTCCTCTAGAATCTCCCTAGCCACCTGGTTTGCATTGTGGCTGCGAGGCATAACAAATGGGTCTGCACTACCAGCTAGTTGCTGAACTTCTGATTTAACGCCAGCTGGTAAATGTTTATCCACGTGCCTACAAATAAGATTATAAATTATTTCTGGGCTTTGGTTGGAAACTAATCGACATGTAATTTTAACGCTAGCCTCTGACGGATGGACCGTTTTACTGCCCATGCCTTGGTATCCACCAAAAATACCATTCACATCTAGCGTAGGCCTAGCCCAAAGTCGTTCTCTGGTTGAGTACCCTTCTTCACCATGCAACCCAGTAACCTTTAGCTCTTTTATATAAGCTTCTTCGTCATAAGGCACCCTGGCAATATCTGCTCTCTCTTCATCACTAAGCTCCAGCACATCATCATAAAATCCATCAATAGTGATTTTACCATTGCTATCTTTCATTGAGGCTACCAATTGACTTAGTGCCATTAACGGGTTCGCTATAGCGCCACCATGTAAACCAGAGTGTTGATCAGTCATAGGACCAATAATCTTTATTTCCGCACCCACCAATCCTTTCAGACCAGTTACCAAGTTTGGTTCATCTGCGGTCCACTGTAGTCCATCAGAAGAAAAAATCATATCACAAGATAGTTTCTGACGGTTTTTAGCAATAAATTCTGGTAGTTGTGGAGATCCAATCTCTTCCTGCCCTTCAAATAAAAATTTCACATTGACTGGCAGTTTCCCTGTGGTTTTTTTTATTGCCTCAAATGAAATAATCGGTATCAGCATTCCACCCTTATCGTCAGAAGCGCCTCTTCCAAAAACCTTACCATCACGTATTTCTGGCTCAAATGGGGGAGTGTCCCATAAATCGTAAGGGTCAGCAGGTTGTACATCAAAATGTCCATAAATGAGAACAGTAGGTTTTTCATCACCTGCATGCATCCAATCTGCATAAACACAAGGGTGTCCACCTGTTTGCATAACCTCAACATTCTCACCACCCGCATGAGTGATTCTGGTTGCAACCCAGTTAGCTGCATCCACAACATCTTTCTCAAATTCTGAAGAGGCTGAAACTGAAGGGATTTTAACAAACTCTATTAACTCTGATAAAAAACGGTCCTGTTCTTTATCAAGAAAGCTTTTCCAGTTTGACATGAATTATCCAATTCTACATATTAAATTATTTATAATAATTAAAAGTAACCAAATTTATGCTACCTCGTAAACACCATTTTATGCAAAAATATTTTATATTCATTTTTTACGTAGCTTAAGGAGAAAGTTTTGGCAAAATTTCCAATAGTCGATATTGAAAAGTATTTTAATAGCAATAAAATTGAAAAGGATAATTATAGCCAAGAAGTAGATGCGATTTGTCGAAACAGTGGTTTCTTGGCAATAAAAAACCATGGTATTGAGCAATCAGTAATAGATGGTATTTGGAATGCTACAGAAAGATTTTTTTTACTCTCAGATAATAAGAAGAATGAATCAAAAGCACCTTTTGATGGCTATCCATATGGGTATTTGGGCCCCGGAAAAGAAGCCTTAGCTGCGTCACAAGGCATGAACACACCTGCAGATTTAAAAGAAAGCTTTAATGGGGGTCCTATTTTAACACCAGCAAACATTACTGATAGTGATGCTTTGTCATTTTGTTATGCTGACACGATTTGGCCAAACTCTCCAGTAGAATTTAAATCTGCTTGGATAGCATACTATCAACAAATGGAAATTTTAGCATCTAAAATAATGCAATTATTTGCAACTGCTTTAAGGTTAGAGGAAAAGTTTTTTGATCCATACATAGATCAACCAATTTCCGCTTTAAGAGCCCTCAATTATCCCGCACAAAAAAAGCCACCTGAAATTGGACAATTGAGAGCTGGGGCACATAGTGATTACGGAAGTTTAACCATCTTATTACCTGAAGAGAATTCGGTGGGTTTGGAAATTCTAACTCTAAGCGGACAATGGGAACTGGTGCCAGCAATTCCAAACACATTTATAATTAATATAGGAGATCTCATGGCTAGATGGACTAATGATCGCTGGATTTCCACACTTCACCGAGTAGTAAACAAAGGATCTACAAATAAGCGACAATCGTTAGCCTACTTTCATCAACCAAATTGGAACGCAGAAATACAATGTCTTTCTTGCTGCTTACAAGATGGTGAATTACCAAAATACCCGCCAGTTAAATCAGGCCCTTATTTGATGGAAAAATTTAAATCAACAAATCGATAATAACTACAATCAATCTAACGTTTCAATATCTCCATCAGCCTTTTTCCAAGCCATAAAACCACCTTCAATATGAAGAACGGGTTTTAAGCCCATATCCATAGCTGTTTTAGCACTCAACGCAGAACGCCAAGCGCTGGCACAATAAAACACATAAGTTTTATCCTGATTAAATATTTCTTTATGATAAGGACTTTCTGGATCGATCCAAAACTCAAGCATTCCTCGTGGACATGAAAAAGCTCCTGGTATCTTTCCTTCTCTTTTTAATTCTCTAATATCACGTAAATCAATTAGTATATGTTTTTCGCTCGAAACAATTTTCTTTGCCTCTTCTATTGATATAGTTTCAACAATTTTATTTGCCTCGGCAATTAAAGATTTTGTACTTTTGACTATTTCTTGGGCCATTAAAGCTCCTTCATAATTTAAAATATTTTCATTATATTGATTTTTGTATTGCTTTTTAATGTTTCATCTTAATATTTGATTAAAGAAAACGTTAGCAAAGAATTTAAGGGGTTAAAATGCTTGAACAGAATATTAATGTAGATTCACTAAAAAAGCTTCAATGGAAAATTATGCAAAATGTTGCTGCTGGTGCAATTATTCCATTAATGCGTATAGGAGATGAGTTGGGATTATTCAAAAAACTGGCAGATGGTGGGCCATACACAGTAGAAGAATTCAGCAGCGCTGCAAAAATTGATCAAAGATATTGCCAAGAATGGCTCAACGCGATGTGTGCTGCTGGCTTTTGCTCTCATGATAGTGAGTTAATTAGGTTCCACTTAAATCCCGAACAACAGGCTGTATTTGCCAATGAAGATAGTCCTGCACTAATGATTGGTGCATATGATGTTCTTTCTGGCAATATTCACAATATTGAAAAAGTTAAAAAAGCATTCGAAACTGGTGAAGGTGTCCCCTATGGGGAATCTCATCCATGCATATTTCAAGGTACTGCTCGTTTTTTTCGACCCTCATATTCCTCAAATTTAATTCAAAAATGGCTTCCTAAACTCTCAAGAGCAACAGAAATCTTGGAAAACGGAGGGAAGTTTGCTGATATTGGTTGCGGCTTTGGGTTATCAACGCTCATGATAGCCGAAGCATTTCCAAATGCTAAAATTTCTGGATTTGATATTCATGAACCCTCAATAAAATCTGCGAAAAAATACGCCATTGATGCCGATCTAGACAATAAAATTTCTTATAACGTATCGGATGCAAAAAGCTACGTAGGTGAATTTGATCTATTAGCATTCTTTGATTGTCTCCATGATATGGGGGATCCTCTCGGAGCAGCTAAGTATGCCTATCGACATCTATCAAAAGATGGTTTCATAATATTAATTGAACCTACTGCTTCAGATAATCCAACCGAAAACTTCAATACAATTGGACAAATGTATTATTCATTTTCAACGATGGGCTGTGTGCCCACTTCAAAATCACAAGAGGTGGGTCTTGCTCTTGGCGCTCAAGCTGGACCAAAAAAACTTATAGATATTTTGTTGGAAGCTGGGTTTAAAAATGCAAAAATAGTTTATAAAAATGCAACTAATATGGTGATAGAAGCTCAAAAATAACACTCAGCTAAATGGATTATTTATGAAAAAGAGACCAAACTTTATTATATTTATTACAGATCAACATCGGGCAGATTGGTTGGGTTGTTACGGGCATCCAGTCATTAAAACGCCAAATATTGATGAAATTGCCTCATCGGGAACCCGTTTTAATAATTTTCATGTTGCTTCACCTGTTTGCATGCCCAATAGAGCCTCATTATTAACAGGCAGATACCCTAGCCAACATGGCTTAAGATATAATGGGTGCACTCTACCACTCAGAGCAAATACATTTGTTGACGTCTTAGCTTCATCTGGATACCGAACCGCTACGATTGGGAAAAGTCATATACAACCTTTTACTGACCAAGAGCCTTATTATAAAAATTCCAAAAAAATTGGTCCCATAAAAGAAGCATGGAAACCTGAGATTGGCAATTTCGAACAGGAAGAACCTGGTCAATATTTAGCTGATGGAAGATACCAGTTTATAACACCCTATTATGGATATCAGCACGTTGATATGGTTACTTCGCATGGTGATCGTTGTGGCGGACATTATAGACAGTGGTTCCGCAAAAATGCCCCCAATTGGGAAGCATTACAAAATAACGATAATGAATTACCTCATAATTATTCGTGTCCACAGTCCTACAGAACTCCAATTTCTGAGGAACTTTACCCGACCTCTTATATAAAAAATCAAACAATTAATTACTTAAAAAATCATTATAAAGATGAAGATCCATTTTTTCTTTTTGTTTCATTTCCAGACCCCCACCATCCTTTCAATCCTCCGGGGAAATACTGGGATATGTACTCGCCAGAAGACTTTAACGTTAATTTACCTTATGAAGCTCACAAAAACCCAACGCCTCCAATGAAATGGCTATACGATAATTGGAAAAATGAATCTGGCCAATTCAGTCCTCAAACAGCCATGATGCTAGATAATGAAAAAATTAAACAAGCCATGGCCTTGACTGGTGGGATGATCTCAATGGTAGATGATGCGATAGGTGACATTATGAGTGTTTTAAATAATAGTGACCAAGCCGAAAATACAATTGTTTGTTTCAATTCTGATCATGGGGATTATTTGGGAGACTTTAATATGCTATTAAAAGGTGCTCTACCATTTAATTCTGTGACTAATGTTCCTTTTATTTGGTCTGATCCTCAAAATGAAACAAGGCAAACATCAGATGATCTAGCTTCAACAATCGATATTTCTACCACAATTTTGGATCGTGCTGGTATAGCTCCTTTTAACGGCATGAAGGGAAAATCTTTGATACCATCTATCCAAGGTGAGGTCTTCACACGAGAACATTTATTAATAGAATATAATGATGGTGGTGCTCGATTAGGCTTTGAAACTCCTGCCAGAGTGCGAACAATAATAACAAGTTCATACAAATTTAATATCTATTTGGATCAGGATTGGGGGGAATTATACGATTTGACCATTGATCCTTCTGAAACTAATAATCTATGGGATGATCTTAATTATAGCGATATCAAGGCCAAATTATCATTAGCAATGAACCAAGAATTGATAAGCTTAATGGATGAAAGCCCTACATCCAAACGTCCTGCTTAAGTAGCACTTAACCTATTTAAGCATAGCATTCATGGCAGCCTTAGTTTCATCACCATACCAACCATCTTTTGGTACGCCTGAGTCATCTTTCATTAATTCATTAATCTTGTCGATTGAAATTCCACGTATTTGCCTTTTTATCCGTCCATAGGTATTTTTAGGTATATTGGCATAATCTTTTGCAACGATTAACGCTCTACTGAAAGCCTCACCCAAATCAGCAATTTCATCAATAACACCACAATTTAGAGCCTGTTCTGCTCTTATAGGGTTTCCACTCTGCATTAACCTACGTAACTCAGCTGGACCTAACATGGACCTAGCAATTTCAAGAAGTGGCTGAGGAAAGTCCACTCCAACCCTAGCCTCAGCTAATCCATACATACTTTTTGGTCCAGCAACTCGATAGTCACTTGTTAAGATGAAGAAAAATCCTCCAGCAATTGCGGCTCCCTCAGCAGCAACTATAATCGGTTTTGAAAATTGAAAAAGTTTGGAAAAAGTCAAATTCAAACCTTTCACCATCGCGTGCTGCTCAACTGCACTAAAGTTTTGAGCATCTTTCAAATTAATTCCTGCAGAGAAAACTTTAAATGAACTATTGATTACTAATGATTTTACAGAAGTATCAACTTCCAATTCTGTGAGTAATTTCACCAGAAACATCAAATTCTCAGAAGTTAAAGCATTTACTGGGGCGCAGTCCATCGTTAGACTAACAACCCCATCACCATGATTTTCTTTTATTACCCATCCTTCTTTAACCATTTTACAATTCCTAATAAAATTATTATTCAAATACATAGTATTAGTGAAAATTCTCACCAATCCTTATGAGAATCTAGCATTTATTGACATTTTATAACAATAGTATTTAATTTAATTTAATTAAGATCTGATCAGATCAGATCAGAAATACAAACAATCGTTGCCTGAGATAGGATTAATTAAAACATGAAGCTACACTTCGCAAGAAACAGCAGAGCAGTAAGAGTGGCCTGGCTATTTGAAGAACTAGGTTTAGATTATCAAATTAGAAGGTTTGACCTGGGTGGCAAGGAGATGAGATCTCCCGAGTATTTGAAACTACATCCCATGGGCCGAGTGCCCACACTTGAAGATGGTTCTATTAAAATATTTGAATCAGGTGCTATTATTCAGTATGTTTTGGAAAAAAATAAAAATCTAAAATTAGCGCCTTTAAGTAATGATCCAGAATTTGCCAATTACCTCCAATGGTTCCATTATGCTGAAGGCATGATTATGCCACCGATGAATATAATTGTAGTTGAAACGATTTTGTTACCCCCTGAACGCAGAAATGAAATTAATGTGAAAAGAGCAACTAAACTATTGGGACAAATGCTGACTGCTGTTGACGCTCACTTGTCTGGAAGAGATTATCTTGCAGGGGATTTTTCTGCAGCAGACTTAATGACAGGACATGCCGTAATAATGGCAAGCAGGCTTGGTGCTGACATTTCTGACAAACCAAACCTAAAAACATATATCGAAAGGTTAACAGCTAGGACTGCATTCAAAAAAGCATCCAGTTTATAAATTTTATTTAAGGTGAGTTATCGATCTTTTATTATAGACTCACACTCTCTGAATTTATCAATTCTTGGGCTAGTCTTTTACCACCTTCAACGCCCCACTGATCAAAGCTATTGATATCCCAAATAAATCCACAAACGATTGTGATATATTCATATAAAGCCAACAACCTGCCAATAGCATAAGGAGATGTTACCTCCCAACTAATTAAATTAGAAGGCCTATTACCCTCACAGTTCTTATGCGCATCTAAGTGATCTGATGAGCCAAATGCCAATATATTTGCCTGAGCCAACACATTTGATAATAAGAATTGATGACTTCTTTTGTGATCCACCGGAACACTTTCTAAATCTGATCTTCTTGTAAAAAGTATATCTACTGGATTAATCTCGACACCTTGCATCAAAAACTGTCCAAAACTATGCTGCCAGTTTGACCCCACATCACCCCAAATCAGTGGCGCTGCAGGCATTTTAAGACCCAAACCCTGCAGATCAACACTCTTCCCATTACTCTCCATTTCCAATTGCTGAACCCAAGAAATAAACTTTTTTAATCCAAACTCATACGGTAAAATGGCATGTGCTCTACATTCAAGAAAATTACGATTCCAAATTCTTAAAAGTGCTAATAGCATAGGGATATTTTTTTCAAATGATGTTTCTGCAAAATGCCGATCCATTGCATAACCACCTTCTAAGAACTTCTTAAAATTTTCAATGCCAAGCCCCAATATCAAAGGTAATCCAAACGATGACCAAACTGAAAATCTACCTCCAATACTTTTCGATACGTCAAAAACTTGGTCCGGTGAAATACCCCACGAAATAGCTTTCTTTGGAAAAGCAGTAACCGCAACCATTGATTTCTCATACTGAACGCCACTATCCAAAAGCCATTTCTGCACTATCTTTGCATTCTTTAGGACTTCAACAGTATTAAATGATTTTGAAGATATGATAACTAATGTAGATGTAGGATCGCATGAGGATAAAATTTCAGATATATGTGTCAGATCAACGTTAGAAACAAAATACAAGTCAAGTCCAGTAATATAATTCTTCAGAATTTCTGCGGCAGCTGATGAGCCTAAATCAGAACCACCAATACCAATATTTATTATCGATTTAAATCTATTTCCCTGTCTCGTTTTTGAAACAAACTTTTCCAACCTGATCCATTCCTGAGAAGTAAACCTATTCGGATTGCGCAATCCTATATGCTCTACTGCTAGGTTTTCTGAAGTATTAATTATTTTTCCATCCAGAAGTGTTTGGATTTTTTTTGAAACACTAGCACTTCTAGCTAAATCCAATAAATCTTTTAATATATCTTCCGTTATATAGTTTCGTGTCAAATCAATCTTTAAATCATCTAAACTAAATATAAGCGAGCTTTTACGGTTTTTTTTGCGAATTAAACTCTCAAGACTATACTCACGAATAGCCATTGCTTTTTTTCTCAAGACTGGCGTTATTGGATTATCAGAAAGTTGCATTAACTAGCCTTGAATATTAAAATTTAATTGTTCTTATTATATCCTATCAAGTTCCAGTATTCCTTTAAAGGATATCCTTATAGATTTATCAGTTATCTGCTAATTAACATATTTATAATACTCTACCAGATTTACATTCTTGTATTAATCTTCAAATATCAAGCAATTACATTTAATAATGATACCTGTGACAGTACAATTTAATTTTATAATCATTATTGAGATTCTGTTATACACAATAAATTAATAAATGATTTAGTAAGAGAAATATTAAAAATGTTAAAAAAAGATAAAGTAACTTTTATTATGGAACATTTAAATTTTCATTATAAAGAAACACCTATTCCACTTACTCACTCTAACAATTTTGAATTATTAATTGCTGTTTTGTTAAGTGCTCAATGCACAGATGAACGCGTTAATCAAGTGACACCCAATCTATTTGAGCTTGCCAACAACTCATTTGATATGATGAACGTTCCAATCGATGAAATTTACAATATAATTCGCCCTTGTGGACTGGCTCCACAAAAATCCAAGGCTATTCATAATTTGTCACTAATATTAGTTGAAAAGTATGATGGTGAAGTTCCCAATGATATAAACGCTTTGGAAACCTTACCAGGTGTAGGACATAAAACTGCTAGTGTTGTCATCTCTCAAGGTTTTGGCCAGCCTGCATTTCCTGTAGATACTCATATACATCGTTTGGCTCAGCGTTGGGGATTAACTAACGGTAAAAATGTCAAACAAACTGAGCTGGATCTAAGGAAACTTTTCCCACGTAATTCATGGAATAAACTCCATTTACAAATTATTTTTTATGGTAGAGAGTTTTGCTCTGCGAGGGGCTGCGATGGTCGTGTGTGCCAAATTTGCAAAACATGTTACCCAAATAGGAAAAGTGCATTTAAGGCTAAAAAGCCATAAAAAAAAGATCTAAAATTGTATAAATATCCGAACAATATAATAGCCGCGCTGAACGGTTTTCCAAGAGTTCCCTTACTTAGTAACGACACACCTTTAGAGAACTTACCTAATCTAACAAGTTTATTAAATAAAAATACAAATAAATTTACCAAATTATTCATTAAACGTGATGATCTTACTGGCCTAGCTATGGGTGGAAACAAAACTAGACCACTTGAGTTTATTTTAGGTGAAGCCGTTTCTAAAGGCTGTGACCAAATAATTATAACTGGCGCTGTACAATCAAACTATTGCAGAAGCGCTGCTGCTGCTGCTGCTAAATTAGGGATTAATTGCCATATTCAAACAGAAAATCGTGTATCAGAAATGAATGAAACTTATCACAAAAATGGGAACGTATTACTTTACAAAATATTTGGAGCAAAAGTATCCTTTTTTTCTGAAGGTGCAAATAAAGGTGAAGACGCAGCAGATAAGGAGCTAATAAAGATTTCAAAATATTATGAAGGTATAGGGAAAAAACCTTATATCATTAATTTGTCACCAAATCATGACCCTATTGGCGCACTTGGTTATATAGACGCTATTAGAGAAATTTTAATACAGTGTAGAACGCAAGACATAAAATTTGATGGGATCGTAACTGCGTCTGGTACAGCTTCGACACACGCTGGAATTTTAGTCGGCTTAGCACTAGAGAATTTAAAGATTCCAGTATTTGGAATATGTGTTCGACGTAACAAAGAAGAACAAAAAGAACGAGTGATAAAAGTAGTTAAAAAATTATTAAAATTAATAAATTCAAATATAACAATTGGTGCTGAAAAAATTCTTACTGATGATAGATGGCTTGGTGATGGGTATGGAACCATGTCAAAAGAGGTTTTAGACGCAATTAAGTTAGCGGCTCAAACAGATGCAATTTTAACTGACCCAACATACTCAGGGAAATCAATTGCTGGACTTATTAAGTTAGCCCAACAAAATGATTTTAAAAATAATGCCAATATATTATATATACACACTGGTGGGCATCCAGGAATTTTTGCTTATGAAGCCCTACTCAGTAACTAATAATTTAAGAACCAAGGTTTGGTTAAGTTTTATTATATACCTTTCCTAAATAAGCTATTATGAGAAATCTACATAACCTTTAGGAACTAATTCAATGAGATTGTATTATAGTCGTCCATCACCATTCGCCCGAAAAGCATTAGTAGCACTAATCGAAACGAACCAGATTAATGATGTGGAATTAGAAGAAGTCAAAATAGGACCAATGGCTCCAGGGGAAATCGTTCCAGCAGCAAATCCCTTAGGAAAAATACCTACATTATTATTGCCAAACGGCTCTTCTATTATCGATAGTAAATTTATTTGCAGATATATCGATGAGATGAACCATAATAACCATGGAATAAGGCTTTACCCTGAAGGTGACAATATTTGGGATGCATTACGCCTCGAAGCACTAGCTGATGGGATATTGGAAGCCGCTGTTTTACTAATTTACGAAGTCAGAGTTAGAGCTGAACACCTAAGGGTTCAAGAGTGGGTTGATGCTCAGTTATTAAAAATCACTCGTACGCTACTATATTTTGAAAATAATATCTGCGAATTAGAAAAAGGTATCAATATGGGCAGCCTAAGTGTGGCAATCTCTTTAGATTATCTTGATTTTAGGCATAAAAATATTAACTGGCAAAAAACTCATCCAAAACTGTTTACTTGGTATACAAGTATTAAAGATCGGAAAAGCTTATCTGACACTATGCCAGTTGATTAAAATGAGCCCTACTATGAAAACTATAAAAGTTGGTACCACGCCTGAAAATAAGATTCTAAAACAACTTTACTCACTTAATCAAGATAATGTACCCAACTTAGGAAGTTTATCTTCAGAATTAGAATTAGCAAAATTAATCAAACTGAGCCACATTTGTATATATGTATTAAGTGCTGATGAGATTGTAGGCTTTATGGTCTGCTTTAGAGAGCTATCAGAATATCATTCATTAAATTATAAATATTTTAATGAGCGAGAAGATAAATTTATGTATGTCGACAGAATTGCCATAAAGGGAGGTCACGCAAATAAGGGGCTTGGGTCAAGTTTATATGAAAAATTATACAAATTATCAGCCCTAGAACAATTACCAATCTGTTGTGAAGTTAATACCAAACCAATCAACCAGGTTTCATTAAACTTTCATTATAAAAATGGATTTGAACTAGTAGGTGAATATGATTTCGATGATCATTCAGTAGCTTACTTAAAAAAAGAAAATCATTTTTAAATCATAAATAAAACTTAATTTATAGAAACCGTTAATGACAAAAAATAATTTATTAGTAATCCTAGGAAATCAATTATTTCCAATTGAAAAAATCAACAAAATCGGTTGCAAAACTATCTTCATGAAAGAGGACCTAGGTTTAACCACGGATTACCTTCACCACAAGTTAAAGATTCTAATGTTCTTTATAGCAATGCGCGAGTATAGGGATGAGCTGATTGATAACGGATACCAGGTTATTTACCATTCGATTGATGATCATACTTTTACTTCCCCCTTTATGGAAGTTTTGCACAAAACATTACTGAAACATAAAATTACAACTATAAATTTTTTTGAAATTATCGATAAAACTTTCTCTCAAGAATTTGAAAATTATAAATCTAAAAGTCATGCTACTTTTTTAGAACATCCTTCGCCAATGTTCATATTTAGTAAAGAAACCTTTAACGGGTTTTCTGACCAACGTAATTTAAGAATGGGATCATTTTATAAGACAGCACGTTTAAATCTTAAAATTCTACTTGATTCTGATAATAAGCCAGTTGGAGGCAAATGGTCTTTTGATGAAGACAACAGAAAAAAACTACCAAAAAATATTTCCATACCGTCTGTACCCAGTCCAAATGAGTCAAAATATACCAAAAATCTTACTTCGAAAATAGACACATTATTCAAAGGTCATCCAGGGTCATTAAGTAATCTCTGGATGCCTACCAACAGGAAAGATGCGTTAGCTTGGTTAGATAATTTTTTTGATAATAGATTTCATAATTTTGGCCAATTTGAAGATGCCATCAAAGCTGGAAACAATTTCATTTTTCACAGTGCCCTAAGTCCAATCCTAAACATAGGCCTAGTAACGCCTAATGAGGTAATCCATAAAGCATTAAACTTTGCAAAAAAAAATCAAATACCTTTGAATTCTTTAGAAGGATTCGTTAGACAAATAATAGGTTGGCGGGAATTTATTAGAGGCATTTACCAAACAAGAGGCAACGAGCAAGAACAGTCCAACTTCTTTGGCCATTATGGAAAACTAACAAGCCACTGGTATGATGGTACTACTGGTATAGAGCCTTTGGATGATGCTATCAAAGACTGCATAAACTTTGGGTTCACTCACCATATTCCAAGACTAATGATCATTGGAAATATTATGAATCTTGCGCGAATTCATCCTAAAGAAATATATAAGTGGTTCATGGAAATGTTTGTTGACTCATCAGAATGGGTTATGGTTCCCAATATTTACGGAATGGCTACTTTTGCTGATGGAGGAATATTTGCAACTAAACCTTATTCTTGTGGCTCTAACTATATCTTAAAAATGAGTAATTATAAAAAAGCTGATTGGTGTGACGTTGTAGATGGTTTGTATTGGAAATTCATGTACGATAATCAAGATTTTTTTAAGAAAAACCCCAGGCTAGCAATACTTACTAAATCCTTGGATAAAATGGATAAAGATAGAAAGACCATGCTTTTTGAACAATCAAATATATTTATCTCCAAAAAAACATTATAAGCTTAACGTTTAACTTAAGCTATCCAAGATAAGGATAATAGAGCCTTTAGAACAAAGCAGGTGATTCGAAAACAGGCATTAAAAGGCAACCTATTGAATAGCCTTAATTGTTGTTTGTTGCGGGAATAGCTTCTAAACTTTTAAAATTTCGACTATGGGTTCCTTTTAAAGTCATTAACAGGGAGATCCCACCAGTTTATACCTTGCTTTCTAAGCTCGTGCTGACGATGCATGCGGTCAAAAAGATCCACATCCATCTGCAAAAAAAGATCAATAAGATCCATTGGAACCCAATTCTGAATAAGATAATCACCTTCTCGTCTGTACCAGTCAAAATCTCGAAGTGTCATCATTTTTTTAGTGGCTGCAACACCTTGATACTCCCCATTATGCAACGAGTATTTAGAATCCCAAATACCAAGTGCTCCATATTGACCCTCAGCATACCATCCCATGAAACGTCCACCAGATTCTTCATTTAGGTCGCGATCACCATAACCAAGAACCCATGGTCTCTGATGAAAATCTTTATATTCTTCAATGTTATGTGAGGAGCCAATGCCAGTTGGTCCCATCCAATGAAAATCTGGGTGCCAAAAGTGGTGATGTTGCATAGTATCCATATTTTCCATATCACGACTTCTATTATACCAGCCCATGCTAGTTGCCATTGCTTGAACTAATTGCATTGTCTTACGACTTTCAAGATCATCTTGTTCTGTTAAGAGAATTCCATTTCCACGAGGTTTTAATACTTTTCCACCCTCCTGACCAAATGCTGGAGGTAGTACTTGGAAGCCTGCCTGCCTCATGACGCTTAGAATATCAAAAATAACATAACTCTCGACAATCTTTTCGTCACGCATCACAAAAAACTGACCAAAATTTATGTTTGTTTTTCTGCCTGTTGCAGGAATACCAAGCCAATCATTTACAAACGTACCAGTCAAATAACCATATCCAGAGACCCACTCTTCATCTCTAGACAAACCACCTAAAAGAATTTGAGGAATACGTTGTATGTCAGGAAAAGCTCTAAGTAATGGTTCCCAAAATTTAGAAATAAGCGCATCAATTCCGAGCAGCTGATTAAAAGGTTGTGAACCATTCCAGTTAATATCTTGATTAAATGCCTTCTCACAAATTCCTTTTATGTCATTGGGCTTTGCATTGTTCATTCTTTGCCAATAGTTCCATATGACAGCCTTATTTTTTTGGTTTTTTGCATTCCAATTCATAATTCTCATCTCCAGACAAAATATTACTAGATTATCAAACAGATAATAGCAGTTGATAGATAAGGGAAGAGTAAAGAGTAGCGATAATTATATGATATTAAAACTATGCACTAAAACGCAAAAACCGCTAATAGGTTGAGCTAGCGATATTTTGGTTGGTTGCGGGAGCTGGATTAAACTTTGGCCGAACACATTATAAGTAAAAGAGAAAATTAAAAAGTATTCCTATTTAATCTCAAGCCTTGGCACTTTCATTGACTTCAATAATAAATGCATGCTCCCCACCAAGATCAGAAAATGCACGCCTTCGACAACTCCAAACGATAATTTATTGATCTAGAGTGATTTCGGCTAACATATTAAACATTTTCGAAATTCGCTCGTCATCGGTGTGGGCCAACGCGTAATGAGTTATGCCCAAAAGCGAGTAACAGCTTGATTAAGTGACTTTTTCAAAAGCTTGATTCCGTCTTTGAACTCAACCCCTTGAATGACTTGCGGCAGTCGATTCGTGCTGCTGAGCTTTCGCCATTTTTTCTTGGCTGGCATCATTAACTTGAAAACCATGGACAGGGCCGTTTTGCGACAAACAAAAAAATGGCTCCCTCGCAAAATTCTAACTTGGTTGCGATGCAACACGGCCCTTCCTTTGGAGAAAATCATGTTGGAATCCAGCTCGACGGTTTGTTCCCACAACATGATTAAAGTTTTGGTTCAAAGCGATCAGTCCAAAAAGTTTGCGACAGCGCCCACATAGCAACACCGCTACTTGGCTGTGCCGGAACCGCGGATAGCCTCGACTTCAATCTCGACTTTCGCACCAGGAACTGCAAGCGGTGAGCAGATCGTGGTGTTGGTCGGATAGGTAAAGCCGACGCGGGCCTTCAGTACTCCTGAAATTACCATAACGTCCTCGGGATCAGGAACGTAGACCCGTACACGAACAATATCGTGCAGACCAGACTCGGCCTCTAACAATGCTTTTTCGATGGTGTCCAATGCCGTTGATGTCTGAGTTTCAGAACCTTCGGCCATTTGGCCAGTTTCGAAATCAACGCCGACTGTGCCGGAAACGAAAATCCAGTCATCCACGACCACGGCCCGTGCATAGCCTGCCAACTCTTCATAGATTGAGCCGCTGAAAACATGTGTTCGTTTCGAAGTCATCTTGGGTGATCCTTGTTCTAAGAAGGACAGGAGCGCTCTTTTAAAAGGCGCTCCTGCATATAAAAGTTATTCCCCTTAATCGTCAAGTTTTTTGATCAAGTCTGCAATTTCCTCAGTCGTGAAGTATCCGGTTTCGACGTTTTCGTCGCCTACAAGCTTCCACGTCATTTTGGGTGCCTGAACATCGCCATTTTTGTCGAATTGCAGGCCACCGGTTGCACCCACATAACGGATGGATTTACCGGCTGCCAACAATTCCTTGGCGCGCTTGATACCTTCCGGACCCGGATAAACCTCTTCGCCATCAGCCGCAGTAACAATGCGGATATTGTCGCGGATGTTTTCACCAGTAATTTCGTCGGACGCTTCCATCGCAAGCAGAACAACCGTTACCGCATCATAGACCGAGTGCAGACCTGGACCGTTCGGTGGACCGTCAAAACGTTCTTCAAACATCTCGTTGAAGTTTGCAACCGACGGAATCCGTGGCTGAGCCGAGTCGTAACCTTGCAATTTTTGCAGGTGTTTTGAGCCAACCGCTTCAAAGTAGTCCGAAGACCGCAACGAGTTGTTCACGATAAGATTGCCTGTACCGCCAAGGGCTAGCCATTCGCGGGTAAGGGTCGAACCATCAACCGGAAACGCAACAAGGAAAAGCGAATCCGGGTCCCCTTGCAGCGCCGTTGTGACCTCTGCGCGATAGCTTTGCTGGCTTTCGTTATAGGCAACCATGCTGGAGATAGATCCACCAAGTTTGACAATATCCGCAGCATAACGTTTTGCAAGACCAACACCGAAATCTGTGTTCACATAGATCACCGCAGTATTCTTGAAACCGCTGTTGGTGGTCAACAAAGCGCCCATTGCCGCCTGGCTTCGGTTAGTAGCATATGTTCGGAACCAGTAGCCATCAGTTTTCCCTTCTTTGGCAAGTGCCGTGAAGCTTTCCGAGGATGAGCAGCACGAAACCTGTGTGATTTTTGATGGAACCGAAACCGATGTCAAAACCGGCAAGCTGACGCCCGACGAAACAGCGCCAATCAGTGCCTGAACACCTTCGATATCGACAAGGCTTTTTGCAGCATCGACACCAATAGTGGACTGGCCTTGCGTGTCCCGCAAAACGTATTTTACGTCACAGCCTTTGACGCCGCCCGCTTCGTTGAACTGATCAACCGCGAACTGACCCGTCGCGGAAATCCGTTCTCCGACTTGGCCCATCGGTCCACTAACGGGCAGGATAGCGCCAAGCTTCACGGTACATTCGGAGGCTGAGGCTGAACCGACTCCGCCTAAGGTTATTGCGGCAACAAACAGTGCCGATATCATGCTTTTTCTAAACATTATTCTCTCCTTTGATTGTTTTGCGGGTTCTTCTCTGTCGTCTTGATCGGAATCCGCATTTCTTCGAGCGTGTTACCGCTCATTTCAACATGACGACAATTTCCAATTTCTGTTTTGGCATTTCTTGCTAAAATTCGGTCTCTGCGGCGGCCCCACCACAACCAACTACGTGTCGCCAGCGGGGCGAGACGTCTGAAAGGTGCTGCAGCGATTTCCCGCACTGGGATCGCCGTCAGATCTCGTGCTGGGTCGCCCTTAAGGGCAAGAGCTGCTAGGTCGTTTCCAAGGACATGCGTAGATGCTATACCGCGCGCGTTACACGCGACCCCAGAAAATGCGCCAGGACCGATTTGCCGGATGCCTGGTAGAAAGTCCGTTGTCACTGCCGCCACGCCGGTCCAGAGCTTTTCGACCTGGGGGACTTCGTTAAGGTCGAGTTCACTTGCAAGTCGTCGCGCCATCCTGGTTCCCATCCCCGGCCCGTCATCCCATGGGAATATCGGCATCCCACCAGTGATCAGCCGGTTGTCGGCATCGATGCGAAAGGTGAAAACATCGTTTTGAACGTCAGAAACAGGCTGCCGTCCAGGGGTCAAACGTTCTGAATCCGCCTTACTCAAAGGTTTGGTCGCCATTTGGTATATTCGGGCCGGCATAAGTGATGCACCCGCAGACATATCAAGCTGTCCAGTCGAAACATTTGCGCAAATCAGCAGGGTTTCTGCAAGAACCTCGCCCCGGCTTGTCTTTACCCGCCATTTTCCATCGCTGCGCTGGAACCCAGTGGCCGGGGTTTCTGAATATACACTGCCGCCCAGGTCCCTGACCGCAAGACCAAGGCCAAACAGATATTTCAACGGGTGTATGCCACCGCCAGACCGGTCGATCCAACCTCCAACAAACCGCTCGCAACCCATAACTTTGGCAATCTCGACGCGGTCAAGCCACTCGACCGGGCGACCTAAACTTTTCCATTGCTCAAAACGCGCGTGGACGGTGTCTATCATACCAGGAAAGGTCGCGGGCTGAATCCAACCGGTTTCCACCGCGTCGCAGTCAATTCCCAACCGCCGAGCTGTGCCAAAGACACCCTCGCCACCCCGACTAATCGCATGCGCCAGCCGCGTTCCTTTTTCTTTTCCCAGCAGATACTGCATGCCGTCGGGATCCACTTTGGCAATGTTTGGCACAACAAAGCCGGCATTCCGGCCCGAGGCCGCATATCCCGGCTCTTTAGCCTCCAACACCACGACGCTGGCCCCGCTTTCCACAAGCTTCAGCGCCGCCGTCAAGCCACTAAAACCCCCACCAACGACACAGACGTCAGCCGAAATGTCGCAGTCAAACCGGTCCCATTCAGGAACCACTCCCACCGTATCCCACCAGAGCGAGTGGTCAGAGACTGGCGTGGCGTGAGACATGCTTTTCCTCTCCGATCAGGCCGCGCGGGCGCATTAGCAGGGTGACTACGAGGATCAAGCCGATCAGAACCGCTTGCAACGCGCCACCCTGTGCCTGAATTTCCGCCGGGATGAATTTTGAAATCACGAATCCACTGCTGGTCCAGACTCCCCAAACTAATACCGCGCCCAAAAGCGCCCCGCGATTGTTCGCACTGCCACCAACAATCAGCATAGTCCATATCTGGAACGTGACGATCGGAAGGAAATCAGATGGGCTGATGTAACCGATAAAGGCCGTCAGCAAAGCGCCAGCCAGCCCCATCAGCATGCATCCAAGAATAAAAGATTCTAACCTAACCCGCACCGGGCTCTTGCCCAGAGATGCCGCTGCCCCTTCGTCTTCCCGGATTGCTTTCAGCATCCGGCCCCATGGGGATTTCACAATCCGCTCCAGCGCCCAGAACGCAATTCCGCCGATGACAATAACTATCCCAAGATAGACGGCGTTCTGCGCCAATGGCCCTGTGGCCAGATCTTTGGACGGATTAGGAATTCCGATCAATCCCAGTGTACCACCTGTCAGGTACTCCCAGTTCAGGCAGACCAACTGAATTGAAACCGCGATGCCAAATGTTGCCACTGCAAGGTATTCACCTTTAAGCCGCAACGTGGCCAGCCCAACAATATAAGCCCCAATCCCAGAGGCTATCATCGCCCCTATAAGGCCGACCACAAAGGGCATCTCAAACCCTCCCAACACTGCATCACGTGATGGCCCAGTCAGAATGGCCATCGTATAGCCGCCAATTGCTATAAAACCAGCTACTCCAGCGTTAAACAGCCCAGTGTATCCCCATTGAAGGTTCAGCCCCAACACAGCGATCCCAAACGACAACGCAAGTATTAGGAAAAAAATGAGGTATGAAATTAGACCGATCATTTGCGTTCTCCGAATAGGCCCTCGGGTCGGAAGTAAAGGATTGCCAAAATCAACAGGAAAGGAACGGCTGGTTTATAGGTTGTCGGGATAATCATGACCGACAGGTTTTCAGACAAGCCAACAATCAGTCCTCCGATAACCGCCCCATAAAGGCTGCCCGCACCGCCAAGAATAGCGGCGGCAAACAACGGCAGGATCAGCGCGAATCCAAGTTCAGGACGCAGTTGGACCGTAAGCCCGTACAAAACTCCTGCAACCGACGCCAGTGATGCACCAATAATCCAGACCCAGTTAATTATACTCGATACATTTACACCAGCTACCCGTGACAGATCGGGGTTCTCGGACACGCCGCGCATGGCAATTCCCGTGCGGCTGCGTGTCATAAAGAGATGCAACCCAAATACAACGACGATGGTTAGGCCCAAAAGAAAAACCTGATCGGGCAGTACCCGCACATTACCGGGCAACAGAACCGCGAATTGCAGCTCGTTTGAATAGTAGATGGGGTTCGGCCCAAAAATCAGCAAAACCATATGGCGCAGCAAAAGAGCCACCCCAAAGCTGGCAAATACCATTGTCATGTGCCCGGCGACCCGGTTCAGTTTTTCAAATACCAGCTTATGTAAAAGCAACGCCAAAGCGGATGTCGCGACCGCTGAAAAAATCAGCGCAACAAACATCCCCCAGCCAAAAGAAAGTGGCCCAATGGGCGCATCGAAGACATTACCAAGCGACGCGGCAATGGTGAAAAAGATCAGCCCAAAATAGGCACCCCAAGTTAAAAGCTCAGAATGAGAGAAGTTGGCAAACCTCAGAATTTTCATCGTAAAACTTAGCCCTATTGCGCCAAGACCGATGACCGCCCCGCTTAAAAGACCGTCTGCGACATGTTGCAAGAACATTAACTTTCCCCCATTTTTTGTCTGTTGTTGGTTTTCTCACGCCGGACACCCAGAAAAATTTTCCCGATTTCTGGATCCTCCAAAAGCTCTTTTGCAGGGCCGCCGATACGGTTTTTCCCTTCGGCAAGTACATACCCCCTATCTGAAATCCGAAGCGCCGCTTTGGCGTTCTGTTCCACCATTAAAACGGCGGCTCCGTCTTTGGCCAAATCGCGGACAACAGTGAAAAGTTCGTCAGAGGCCATAGGAGAGAGACCCGCCGTCGGCTCATCCAGAAGGATCAGCCGCGGCTGGTTTAAGAGTGCCCTGGCCACTGCCAATACCTGACGCTGCCCACCGGACAATACACCAGCCTTTTCCCGGCTGCGATCTTTCAGGATTGAGTATCTTTCATATATTTCTGCGATGCGGATATCCGCCTGCGCCCGCGGTAGGGTAATCCCTCCCAATACCAGATTCTCATGGATCGACAGCGTGGTGAAAACATTATCAGTTTGCGGCACGAACCCGACACCAGATGCCGCCATCAAATGCGCGGGAACCCCGGTGATGTCGTTCCCATCCAGCATGATCTTGCCCGACGTAACCGTCAGCAAACCAGCAATCGCCCTGATGAAGGTCGATTTGCCTGCCCCATTTGGCCCAATAATTGTTACAATCTCACCAGCGTTGACATACATGGTCACGTCGTGAATGATCGGCAACTCCGGCCGGTAGCCGGCGACAACGCCAGTGGCTTCGAGTACGTGTTTTGAAATCATAGCACTCATGGCAGATCTCCCAGATAGGCATCCAGAACCTGTGGATTTTGCCTTGCTCCGTCAACATCGCCTTTGTAGATCAGCTTGCCTTGTGCCATCACCATGATGGGATCACAAATGGACATTACAACGTCCATGTTGTGTTCGATAATCAGGAATGTGTGGCCCCGCTCATTCAGCGCCTCGATCTTGTCGAC
>Ga0114997_10000760_pt1 | contig 26720 bp, 23 predicted proteins | sample ArcticOcean_MG_C_2_FD_87045 | JGI IMG/M metagenome (GOLD analysis project Ga0114997, IMG submission 87045) | Marine microbial communities from western Arctic Ocean - ArcticOcean_MG_CB4_136 | ecosystem: Environmental > Aquatic > Marine > Oceanic | place: Arctic Ocean: Canada Basin | collected... | reverse complement strand
GGCTTATCGCGGCGTTCGGACTGGAGCGCGCTTGAGTACATGAAGAGCTCGGTGAACGCCTTGGTCACGTCTTCCTCGCTCTTTGCGAAGTCGGGATCGTCGGCTCCGATCATTGAGTTGGTCCAGTCAAAGATCTTTGATCGATCCTCGAGCGGGATACCGACCATCTCGGCGATGGCCTGCAACGGAAGCTCGGCGGAGAGTTCGGTGACGAACTCGGCGGTGCCGCGTTCCGACACGCGGTCGATGATCATCTGGGTGCGGTTTCGGAGGTAGTCCTCCAACAGGTTGATCATTCTCGGCGTGAAGCCGCGGCTCACGATGCGGCGGTAACGAGTGTGCTTCGGCGGGTCCATCGACAGCATCAGCGAGTCGTTTTGGAACTCATCGGAGAGGTCGGATTGATCCCTCTCCTGCATCTGGGTGCCGCCAACGTTGGACGAAAAGATCTCGGCCTGTCGATTGACTTCTTTGAGATGCTCGAGGCGAGTGATCGCCCAGAACCCGGGACCGTGGTCGCCCTCGTCGATGAAGTGCACGCCCGGCTCGGTCTCCCGAAGCTGCTCCAACATCTCGTGATGTTCTTGGCGCTGGAACGCATCCATGTCCCAAAGATCAACGTTCTCAAATGTGGTCATAAGCCGCTCGCCTCTCGAAAGCCTTCCTTGGAAGGAACCTTAGGGCGAGCGGCCCGACCAGGGAAGTCAGCTGCGCACGCCGACCTGCGGTTCCTTCCCCACATAACGGGCGGACGGCCGCACGATCTTTCCGACACCGTTTTGTTCGATGACGTGCGCGGTCCAGCCGATCGATCGGCTGACGCTGAACGTGGGGGTGAACATTGCTCGAGGCAAACCAGCCAGTTCGAGCACCACGGCCGCCCAGAACTCGACATTGGTAACGATGCGCTGGTCGGGCTTCCACTCGGCCAGCACGGCAAGAATCTCTTGCTCGATCCTCGCGGCCCGCTCGACGAGGTCGCCGCCGAGTCGCTCGGCGGCTTCGCGCAGCACCACGCCTCGGGGATCCTCGGCCCGGTAGACGGCATGCCCGAAGCCCATGATCTTGTTGCCCGCATCGAGCCGAGCGCGGATCCAGTCGGCGGCCCGATCCGGCGAGCCGATCTCATCGATCATCTGAATACATCGGCTCGGCGCACCGCCATGGAGCGGGCCGGTGAGCGCTCCGACGGCGGCAACGAGTGCACCCGCCATGTCCGCGCCGGTGCTGGCAACCACGCGAGCCGTAAACGTCGAAGCATTGAACCCGTGATCGACCGTGGCCACCAGGTATTGCTCCACGGCGCGGGCGGCATCAGTCTCCGGGACCTGACCCGTCGCCATACGGAGATAGTCGGCCGCGTGCCCGAGGGTCGGGTCGGGGGCGATCGACGTTTCCCCCATCCGTCCACGATGGTGGCGGGCGAGGATCGTCGGCACAACGGCGGCCAGTCGCAGCGCATCGTCCATCACCTCATCGGACGAACGATAAAGCATCGAGCCCCGACCTTCGTGGTCGCCCAGGGCAAGCAGGCCCAACCGCAACGTCACCATCGGGTCCTCGACACGACTCGCCGTCGCGTCCACCAATTCGGCGACGGCCGGCGGCAGCGAACGAAGCGGACCTCCGTCGATCGATGGCTCCAGGGGCGGAAGTTCGCCTCGGAGCTGCAGCGTCCACACGTCCTCCAGCGTGTTGTGGCGAGCGAGCTCGGCCGCGTCGTAGTGGCGGTAGTGAAAGAAGCCCTCCTGCCCCCGTACGTCGCCGAGAAGCGTGTCGGCGACGGCGAGGCCCTTGAGCCCGGGGGGAGCGATCAGCGTTTCGGGGGCCGCGGGTTGTTCGTTGTTTGTCATGCCTCCAACCTGCGCCGTTCGGGGTACATTGACAACATTGATTGACTCAACATTGATTGGATCAACATGACCGGCACTATCGATACGAACGAGGATGAGGCCCAACGACAACGGATCAGTGCGGCCGAAGCCGCCTCACGCTTGGGCGTAAAACGCGAGACCATTTACGCCTATGTGAGTCGGGGCCTTCTCCATAGCGAGCGCCATATCGACGGCAAGTCATCCACGTTCGACCCGACCGAGATCGATCGATTCCGTCGCCGCAAGGCCGACCATCGCCCGGGGCGCCTCGAAGTTCCCGTGGTATCGGGCATCACCGAGGTCGTCGACGGCACCGTCCGGTATCGAGGTCACTTGCTCAGCGAACTCATCACCGCCGGCCTCACGTACGAGGCCGTCGCCGAGCTCCTCTGGACCGGCGAGCTCCCGACCAATACCTCGGCAACGTGGGACAGTCGGGTCGAGGTCGACACGGCCGTGAAGCGATCAGCGGGCGCACTCCCCCGCTACGCCACACCCACCGATCGCATGATGGCCGGAGTGGTTGCCGCCGGAGCAGTCGATCCATTCCGGGATGACCGCTCGCTCGCGGGTGCGTCGGCGACGGCACGACAACTCATTCGCGCCATCGTCGATTCGATCGCGCCGGTCGACGGCGACGACGCCCGGCCAGACGCGAGCGGCGACCCAGTCGCCCGTCGCCTCTGGGTCCGACTCACCAATGCCGACCCGGCGAGTTGGCTCGCGCTACAAACAGCGATGGTCGCCCTCGCCGACCACGGCATGGCCACGTCGACCCTCGCGGCGCGACTCGCCGCCTCGACCCGAGCGGCCCCGCCCGCCATCCTCCTCGCCGGCCTCGGAGCGGTCGCCGGCCCCCTCCACGGCGCTGCCAGCCGCACCGTGCACCTGATGTTCGAAGACGCCGCCAGGCGGGGGGCCGAAGCAGCAATTGCCGAGGTCATGCGACGAGACGGACGGGTGCCCGGAATTGGCCACTTCATCCATCGCACCATCGACCCACGCCACGACCTGCTGTTCGAGGCACTCGCCGACTATCCGATCAATGAACAACGGATGGACGTGGTCGCGTCGGTAATCGCCCGCACAAGCGATCGCATCTCCGCCGCGCCCAACGTCGACCTCGCCCTCGGAGCGCTCACCTTCAGCAGCGACATGTCGGCCGACGCGGGCGAGGTGATCTTTGCGATCGCCCGCACCGCCGGATGGATCGCCCACGCACTCGAGGAGTACGAGGAGACCCCCATCCGTTTCCGGCCGGTTGGTCGGTATGTCGCCCCCTCACCGAGGGTGAGCCGGGCTTGATCGTCGTCGACAATCACGAAAATGCCGAGGTGAAGGAAGCGCCGACCCACACCTCGGTCGGCCCGGTTCGACGTTGGCAAGCCACGCAACGTCGATGGTGAATTGGGAAGCGGAGAAACTACTCAGTCCTCGAGCAACCGCTCCACGGCGATTGACGGGGTGATCTCGCCGGCGAGAACGGCGGCTTCGACCTGGGCACGCTGCGCCATGACCGTCGGATCTTCTTCGAAACGGGCGAGCAGCTGTTCGCGCAACATGGCGTCCATCCAGGCGAGCTGTTGTGACTGCCGACGTTCGGCTCTCTCACCGCTGGCCTCGAACTTCGAGCGGTGGAGTTCGACCTGCTCCCACAGGTCGGCGAGTCCATCGCCGGTGAGGCCGGAACAGGTGAGGACGGGCGGCGTCCAGTTCGGGCTCGCGGGCTGGAGCAGATGCAGCGCTCGGCGATAGTCACCGGCCGCAAGCGCGGCTCGGTTGGTGTTGTCGCCGTCGGCCTTGTTCACGGCGAGAAGGTCGGCGAGTTCAAGCACACCCTTCTTGATGCCCTGTAGTTCGTCACCCGCTCCGGAGAGCATCAACACGACAAAGATGTCGACCATCCCATGCACGACCGTCTCGGACTGGCCAACGCCAACCGTCTCCACGATTACCACGTCGTAACCCGCGGCTTCGAGGACCACCATTGATTCACGCGTGGCCCGAGCAACACCGCCGAGCGTGCCGGAGGACGGCGATGGACGAATGAAGGCCCGGTCGTCAACCGAGAGTCGAGCCATCCGGGTCTTGTCGCCCAGTATAGATCCGCCGGTTCGTGTACTCGATGGGTCAACGGCCACTACGGCGACGCGATGGCCCTGGGCCGTCAGCGAAGTACCAAGGGCCTCGATGAATGTGGACTTCCCGACACCGGGCACGCCAGTGATGCCAAGCCGGTGGGCGCCACCCGAGTGGGGCAGCAACGCCTCCAGGAGTTTCCCGGCGCGAACCCGGTGATCAGGATGGACAGACTCGACCAGGGTGATCGCTCGACCGATCGCGGTGCGATCCCCTGCGAGCACGCCCGCAACGAGCGTTTCGTCTGCATCAGCGGGCTCGCCAGTTTCCTTCGACATGGTCGGGACATTACCGTCTCTCGCATGTCACATGAACGAGCCGAGATCGAAGCAACCATCAACCGCTACCTCGACCTTCGCCGGGAGGCGATTGCAGGCGACATCCCGTGGACCGATCTGACCGAAGTGTTCACCGAAGATGCGGTGTTCATCGACTCCGTGTGGGGCCGCCATCAGGGTGTCGCTGCTCTGGTCGAATTCCTCGACAGCTCGATGAAGGGTCTGCAGTCGTGGGACTTTCCCCACTTCTGGCAAGCCATCGACGGCGACCGTGTATTCCTGCGCTGGAGCAACCTTCTTCCCGGCACCGGCCGAGACGGCGGCGAGTTGCACGTGATGGGACTTTCCATCCTCGAATACGCCGGCAACGGCAAGTTTTCCTACGAGGAAGACCTCTATTCCGAGAGCCATCTGCACGACACCATGGCGAAGAGCACCTGGAAGCCGTCGGCCGATATGGTCGCGCCACCGGCCGAACGAAACTGGACCTGACATGATTCGCCACACTGTTTTGGTGTCCTTCGACGGGGTCGAAAATGCACTCGTCGACACGGTCATCACGGAGCTACGGGCGCTGCCCGGCATCATCCCGGAGATCCAGGCCTATGTCGTCGGTCGCGACCTTGCGCTACGCGACGACAACGCCACGGTGATGATCGCGGGCGACTTCGCCAACCTCGACGACTACCAGGTGTACTCAACACACCCGGAACATGTCCGGGTGATCGAGGATCACATCAAGCCGAATGCGACCGGACTCGTGCGCGCCCAGGTCGAGCTGTAGCGAACACCAACCGCGCGCGAGCAGCGCGAGCCGCGCCAAGGCGTTGCAAAATCATCCGAGCGTGTCCAAGAGTTCGAGGGCCGCATCGGCGATCACGGTGCCGGGCGGGTAAACGGCGATCGCGCCCATCGCGAGCAGGGTCGGCACGTCGCCGGGCGGGATCACTCCGCCAACGGTGATCTTGATGTCGGACCGGCCGAGTTTCTCGAGTTCGTCGCGCAGCTCCGGCACGAGGGTGAGATGACCGGCAGCCAGTGATGACGCACCGACCACATGAACGTCGGCCTCAACCGCCTGTCGAGCGACCTCGCCCGGGGTTTGGAAGAGCGGGCCAATGTCGACATCGAAGCCCAAGTCGGCAAACGCCGTCGCAATCACCTTCTGGCCACGGTCGTGACCGTCCTGGCCCATCTTGGCGATGAGAATGCGGGGTCGACGACCGTGCGCACTTGCGAACGCATCGACCTTGTCACGGACGGCAGTAATGGAATCGGCGTCGGCACCCACTTCGCTGCGATACACCCCTTCAATCGTTCGGATCGTTGCGACATGACGACCGTAGACCTTTTCGAGCGCATCACTGATTTCACCGACGGTGGCCTTCTCGCGAGCAGCGTCGATGGCCAATGCAAGCAGGTTGCCCTCACCGGACTCGGCCGACTGGGTGAGCCGATCAAGAGCACCCTCGACGGCATCGTTCTTGCGCTCGCTACGGAGCTGTTCGAGCTTGGCGATCTGCGCAGCTCGCACCTCAGCGTTGTCGATCTTCAACACGTCGATGTCTTCGTTCTCGTCGAGGCGGTACTTGTTGACCCCGATGACGGCTTGGCGGCCGGAGTCGATACGGGCCTGCGTGCGAGCCGCGGCTTCTTCGATACGGAGCTTCGGAATGCCGGCCTCGATCGCGGCGGCCATACCCCCCATTTCTTCGACCTCGATGAGGTGCTCCCACGCCTTGTTGACGAGTTCGTTGGTGAGGCGCTCAACGTGGTAGCTGCCGCCCCACGGATCGACCGTGCGGGTGGTGCCGCTCTCCTGTTGCAAGAAGAGCTGCGTGTTTCGGGCAATACGAGCCGAGAAGTCGGTGGGCAGTGCCAGCGCCTCATCGAGGGCGTTGGTGTGCAACGACTGAGTGTGGCCCTGTGTGGCGGCCATCGCCTCGACACAGGTGCGAACGACATTGTTGTAGACGTCTTGGGCGGTGAGCGACCAGCCGCTGGTTTGGCTGTGGGTGCGCAGCGACAACGATTTTGGGTTCTGCGGTTCAAACTGGGTCATCAACTTCGACCACAGGAGGCGGGCCGCTCGAAGCTTCGCCACCTCCATGAAGAAGTTCATCCCGATCGCCCAGAAAAAGCTCAGCCGCGGCGCAAACGCATCGACTTCGAGGCCAGCGTCGATACCGGCTCGCACGTACTCGACACCATCGGCCAGTGTGTACGCCAGCTCGAGGTCGGCGGTCGCGCCCGCCTCTTGCATGTGGTAGCCGGAGATCGAGATGGAGTTGAACTTCGGCATCTCTTGGCTGGTGTACGTGAAGATGTCGGAGATGATCCGCATGCTCGGCGACGGCGGGTAGATGTAGGTGTTGCGGACCATGAACTCCTTCAGAATGTCGTTCTGAATGGTTCCGGCCAGCTGCGCGGGCTTCACGCCCTGCTCTTCGGCCGCCACAACATAGAGCGCCAAGATCGGCAGCACCGCGCCATTCATGGTCATCGACACGCTCATCTCATCGAGCGGAATGCCGTCGAAGAGCTGACGCATGTCGAGGATGGAATCAATGGCCACACCGGCCATACCAACGTCGCCCGAGACACGAGGATTGTCAGAGTCGTAGCCTCGATGGGTGGCGAGGTCGAACGCGACCGAGAGGCCCTTTTGGCCGGCCGCCAGGTTGCGGCGATAGAAGGCGTTGGATGCCTCGGCCGTGGAGAAACCCGCGTACTGACGGACCGTCCACGGCTGGTTGACATACATCGTCGGATACGGGCCGCGCAGGAAGGGAGGAAGGCCCGGGAGCGTGTCGAGGAAGTCGAGATCAGCGATGTCATCAGCGGTGGTCACCGCGGGAATATCAATGCCCTCAGGGGTTTCGGAGACGAAGTCGAACGCCGCCGGACCCGAGGCCGGAGTGCCGCCATCGAGATCGATGGTCGTGAAGTCTGGGATCACGCTCATGAGTCCACCGTACCGGCGACGTAGAGAGCGATACACCCGATGACGAACAGTGTGCCGCCGAATGCCACCCACCAGTCGGCGTTCACCGCGCCGAGTACCGCTAAGACCAACGATCCGGCGACGAAGGTGATCCAGCCGAACCGTTGGAGCGCACTCATCACAGCACGAGCGTTGTGCCGCCGTCGACCTTCATGATCGTGCCGTTCATCTACGTGTTGGTCACACACGCCATGATGGCCTGGGCACAATCTTCGGGCGTGGCCGAGCGCTTCAACGGATTGATCGCCGCCGTACCGGCGTGGAGGTCGTCCCAATCCTCAGTCCACGGTGTGGCGACGAGGCCCGGGGCAACCGCGTTGGTGCGGACCGGGCCGCAATACCGGGCGAGGTCCTCAGTGAGGCTGTTGAGCGCTGCCTTCGCCATGCCGTAGGCGAGTGACGAACCCAGGGGCCGGAGCCCGGCGATCGACGTGACATTGACGATGCAGCCTTCGGTTTCTTGCAAGGCGGGCATCGCGGCACGGGTGAGCCACCACGTGCCGTACACGTTGATCTCCATCGTCTTAAAGAGGATGTCGTTGGTGAGCGCCTCATGGTCACGATGGTCAACCCTGGTGGTCCACCCGGCGTTGTTCACGAGAATGTCGAGCTTCCCAAACCGGTCGAGGGTCTGCGCTACGAGTGCCTTATCTTGCTCCTCGTCGGCGATGTCGGCCTGCACATAGATCGACTCCGTGGGCAGCGACTCGGCAATCGCGGTACCCGCCTCGACTGAGCTCGATGAGTTCACAACAACCGACACGCCTTCGGCCGCAAGCGACCGAGCGGCAGCCTCGCCAATTCCGCTCGATGATCCCGTGACGATTGCGATCTTGCCGTCGAGTGATCCCATTGCTGCTCCTGGTCGTTACGAGGCGACAGCATTGCACGCCTGGCGGCTACGGTCTCGCCCGATGTCACGTCCGACCTACGTGCTGGGGATCAGCGCCTTCTACCACGACAGCGCGGCCGCACTTTTGGCCGACGGTGAGCTCGTGGCCGCCGCCCAGGAAGAGCGATTTACCCGGGTCAAACACGACGCCGGTTTCCCCACACAGGCCATCGATTGGTGCCTCCACCACGCCGGCGTTGGCCCAGACGAGATCGATGCCGTGGTCTTCTACGAGAAGCCGCTCACCACGTTCGTCCGTCTGCTCCGGACCTACATGAAGGTTGGGCCCCGCGGATTCCGCTCGTTTCGGCAAGCGATCCCGTTGTGGTTACGCGAGAAGCTCTGGATTCCGTATGAGATCGACAAGGGAATCCGTGGTCTGGGCTACGAATCTCCGGCCGAGACCTGGTTTGTCGAGCACCACGAAAGCCACGCCGCCAGCGCGTTCTATCCCTCTCCATTCGAGTCGGCCGCAATCCTGACCTTTGACGGCGTGGGCGAGTGGGCGACCAGTTCGATCGGCCGGGGCGACGGCGCCTCCGTTGAACTCCTCGAACAGATCGACTTCCCCCACTCGCTCGGGATGCTCTACAGCGCTTTCACCTACTTCTGCGGGTTCCGCGTCAACAGCGGCGAATACAAGCTCATGGGACTCGCCCCCTACGGCGAGCCGAAGTACGCCAACATCATTCGCGAGCACCTCATCGATCTACACCACGACGGTTCGTTCACTCTCGACCTGCGCTACTTCGACTATCTCGCCGGTCTCACAATGACCAACGACCGGTTCGCAGCGCTGTTCGGCGGGCCCGCTCGAGCGCCCGAGTCGGACCTCACCCCGCGAGAGATGGACCTGGCTGCGTCCGTCCAACAAGTCACCGAGGAAGTTGTGCTCGCGATGGCACGCCACGCCCGGGCGATCACCGGCGAAGCCAACGCGTGCCTCGCCGGCGGGGTGGCCCTGAACTGTGTCGCCAATGGTGTCCTGCTTCGCGAAGGTGTGTTCGACAATCTGTGGCTCCAGCCGGCCGCGGGCGACGCTGGCGGTGCCGTAGGTGCCGCCTACCTCGGGTGGCATCGGATGATGCAGCAACCAAGGACGGTGGATCCGCGTGGTCGCGACGCGATGCGCGGTGCCTATCTGGGCCCCGAGTTTCCGAGCGACGAGATCGGCGCGTGGCTCGACAAGGCCCAGATCCCCCATGACACCCAGTCGGGACGCACCCGGGCCGACACGATTGCGGAAGCAATCGACAACGGCAAGGTCGTGGGCATTTTCCAGGGCTCCATGGAGTTCGGCCCCCGCTCGCTCGGCCATCGTTCGATTCTCGGAGACCCCCGGTCCACTGAGATGCAGTCGACGATGAACCTCAAGATCAAATACCGCGAGAGCTTTCGGCCCTTTGCGCCCGCCGTTCTCGCCGAGCAGGCCGACGAGTGGTTCGAGTTGGCGACAGAGTCTCCCTACATGCTTCTCGTCGCCCCGGTTGCTCACGAACGAGTCAACACCGCGACCCTTCGCCACAGCCGCGATCCCAGCGGCGACCTCGACCTTCGGGCGTGGGTCAACGAACGGCGCTCCGAGATTCCCGCTGTCACCCATGTCGATGGCTCAGCTCGCGTGCAAACCGTGAGCGCGACGACGAGCCCCCGCTTCCGCGAGATCCTCGATGCCTTCGCTGAACGCACCGGCTGCCCTGTCCTGATCAACACTTCGTTCAATGTGCGAGGCGAGCCCATCGTCTGCACGCCCGATGACGCGTACCGATGCTTTATGCGAACCGAGATGGACGTACTTGTTCTCGAGGATCACATCCTTTGGAAGGACGAGCAGCCCGAGTGGCCTGAGTCCGACGACTGGCGCGACGAGTTCGTTCTCGACTGATGCTGCGCCTCCGCCACTCCCTTCGCCTTGTGCGTGACTTCACTGGCTTCGCCATTGTGAATCGCGTCTGGTGGCTTGTGCCAGTTATGGCGCTGCTCGCGCTGATCACCATCTTCATCGTCGTTGGCCAAGCCGCTGCGCCCTACACGCTCTACACGGTGTTCTGATGGCCGCGCTCGATTCGCCGCAGTGGTCGGTCCTACCGACTTCACGACCAACACCGCCGGCGCCGCGCCGGATTGCGCCCTTCCTGGTGCCGCTCGCGCTCGTCGTGCTGCTTTGGATTTTCGGCGCCCACACCCTCGCCGTCATCGTCCTCGTTGTCGCGACAACGATCACAGTCGTCACCACCACCTCACCTCGGGCCCAGGCGCGCTTCGACCGCGGCGCGGCATGGATTGCTCACCATGTCGGAAACATCTTGACGGTGGTGTTGCTGGGCTTCGTCCAGCTCCTGATCTTCACGCCAGTCGCCCTGATCGCTCGCCTGACCCGGTCGGACCCCATGGATCCGCGAGGCACCAAGTTGGTCGAGTCTCGATGGTTACGGCGCCGAGCGAACGAACGGAGTCTGCCGTCGCGGCAGTACGGCGATGAGCGTTATCGCCAAGCCGCGGCCGGGGGATCCGGTGCCATCGGCACCCCTCGATGGATTCGTGGTGTCGTCGGTGGACTCGCCCTTCTACTTCTCGCCGACGTGGCCGTGGGGTCGCTGCTCGCACGTCTCGATCGAGATGATTCCGAGACAATCGACGGACCCATCTTCGGGTTCGATCCGGTGGCCCAGGAAGCCCTCGCCAATCAGCCGGGTGCCGGCGAGTTGATGAGCCAGCTTGAGGGTGCGGGCCTTGGCAACAGCGATCCGTTCATTGGTTGGCGCTTCGGCGCCGGCGTGATCACCAAATCTGAGTTCGTCAACGTCGTCGATGGTGCCCGTGAAAGTCGGGCGTCCGCGCTCGACGGACCCGCTCGAGAGGTGTGGTTCTTCGGCGGCTCAACGCTGTACGGCTCGGGCCAGTCCGACGAAGCCACCATTCCGTCGGCGATTGTGGCCCTGCTCGATGCCCAGGGGATCGCGATCAACGCGACCAACTTCGGTCACCCGGCCTACGCCCAGTGGCAGCAGGTGCAGCTGCTCGAAGCCGAGTTGAGCGCCGGCACCCGGACGGCTCCCGACGTGGTCGTCTTTTACGACGGCTTCAACGACCTCACCTTGCAGACCCAGTTCGGCGTGCACGACGAACCCACACATCTCTTCTTCGGTGTCGCGAACCCAGCAACCACATCGTCGCCGACCGTGGCTCAGACCGTCCGAAGTTGGTGGGCCGACCACAGTGCGGCCGCCGTCGCGGCCGGACGGGTGCGCGATGTATTCGATGACGAGCCGACGATCCAGGTGGCCGACATCGAAGCGGCCCCCATCGACTCCATCGACCCGATCGCAGCCGGGAACGCAGCGGCGGCCATTCACCGGCGGGGTGTCGACCATGTGGTCGCGCTCGGAAGGGCCTACGGATTCGATACCCGGTTCTTCTGGCAGCCCTACCTCTACACGAAGGACCCGCTCACTCCGGCCGAACAAGACCTCGTCGGGCTTCCGGGCTACGACACCGACGTCTGGTTCCCGATGACCGCCCAAGTCCGGTCACAACTTTCAGCGCCGATCATCGACCTCAGCGATGCCCTCGATGGAGAAACGAGTTCGGTGTTCTGGGACTTCGTGCACACGAACGAGCGCGGTGCGGCCCTCGTGGCCGATGCGATGCTGGCCGATCTCGAAGAGGCGTTGAGTTAGACCCCGAGGTCGGTATGGAGACGGGTGAGAGCGTCGAGCACATCCACGCCGACATGCCAGTATTCGTCGACACCGGCGGCATCGAGCTCGGCCCGAAGGTCGCCCGGTGCGCCGGCGAGAATTACCCGGATGGCACCCGCCTCACGTAGCGCCGTAGCCGTGGCTGCCGCCCGCTCGGCGTAGACACCGTCGGATGAACAGATGACTGCGGCCCGTTCGCCCGATGCAGCAAAGGCCGCGGCGGCTTCGAGGGGAGACAATGAGCCATCATTGTTCCCGCCGTCGACGGCAACGCCGCCCACCGCGAGGAAGTTGGTGATCCAGGTGGACCGAGCGGCGTGGCTCGAGAGCCCGCCTAGGGCTGCCAGATGAACCGTGGGCCGGGCCCCGGTCGAACCGAGCATCCGGTCGGCGGCGTCACGCAACACTTCGAACGGTGCCGCGAGTCGACGGATCGGAAAGCCGGGTTGGGCGGCCCGAGGGGTGCGGTCAAGAACTGCTTCGGCCAGGTCGGGATACTCCGAGACACCCGTGATCGCGGTTCGACGGGTGCCGAGCGAGGAGACCCGGTCGACCCACGCCTTCTCAAGTGCGGCCTCAATCGATCCATCCGCCAGCGCAGACTCGATTCCACCAGCCGCTTCGATTGACTGGAAGACATCCCACGCGGCTGCCGCAAGACGGTCAGTGAGCGACTCAACAAACCACGAGCCGGCAGCCGGGTCCGCCACGCGAGCGAGGTGAGATTCTTCGAGCAGAAGAAGCTGGGTGTTGCGCGCTACTCGCCGAGAGAACCCGTCGGGTTCGCCAATCGCATCGTCAAACGGAAGGACAGTGACAGCGTCGGCACCGCCCACTCCAGCGGCCAACACCGCCGTGGTTGCGCGAAGCATGTTGACCCATGGGTCTCGCTGGCTATACATCGCTCGACTCGTGACGGCATGGATCTGCTGGCCGCGATTGTCGGCCGAGACACCGCTGGCGTCGAGTACGCGATCCCAGATCCGACGAGCCGCTCGCAGAACCGCGATGGTGACGAACTGATCAGCGCCGGCCGAGACACGAAACGCCATGGTCTGGGCAGCTTCGGCGGGCGCAAGACCCTCCGCTTCGAAGGCACGGAGGTACGCAACACCGGTGGCGAGGCTCCAGCCCAGCTCCTGCGCCTCCGTAGCACCGGCATCGCCATACCGGGCACTGTCGACGGTAACGGTTCGGCCCTCAGGCAGGTTTGGTGCAAGCGCGGCGGCGGCACCAATGACCTCGGCAGTGGATGCTGTGGCGCCCCGAGCAACCTCACCGATGGGGTCGAGTCCGAGCCAGCTTCGAGTGGTTTCCGCGGCGCCTCGCTCCGCGGCGAGGTCTCGAAGCGCCTGGGCGGCTGCGACGTTGGCGTGAGGAGTGAGACATGCCGGCGCAAGATCAAGCAGCAGACCGGTGGTGGCCTCGCGCAGCGCGTCGAGCGTCCAACCAGACGTTGGCGCGGTGAGTTCGATCGAGGTGACGCCGCGTTCGAGTTCAGCGACGATGTCTCGGGCGACAACCGCGAGATCATCGCCACCGTGTACCTGACGAGCATCCCAGCCATTTTCCAATCGGGCCTGATCCGGCGCCACCGCGGCACCGGCCGGTGCCGCGTCGTCGGCGGTATAGAGGGGCTGGATATCGAGACCATCGCGTGTAGCCGAAACGAGCACCTTCTCGAAAGGCTTTCCGCGGAGCACCTTCTCAACCGCGTCTCGCCATTCGGCCCGATCCGGCGTCGGAAACTCGACGCTTCGTCCCAAGTCAGTCATACCCCGACCGTACCGGTGAGGCTGCACAACCGCCGATTCCTGCGCTGGCGCATCAGAACTGTGTCGTTTGGCACACTTCGCAGACCGCGTCTAACGTCTCAAAGCGGTCGCGAGGAACTCGGTCCGTTTGAGCCTGGAGGCCACATGTCGAAGAAGCGCCCACTCCGCTGGATCACAATCGTGCTCGCACTCGCGGTGCTTGCATCCGCATGCGGCGGACGAGACGATGGGGCCGCCGACACGGCAGCCACATCCACGACCACTACGGCTGCTCCCGCGGCGGACGACGAACCAGCACCGGCCGACGACCCGGAAGAGCCGGTAGAGGTCGATCCGTGCGACGTGCCACTCGAATCGACCGAGATCGGTGTCACCGAAGACACCATCACCGTCATCATCATGGCCGACAGCGAGAACGCCCTCGCTCCCGGATTGTTCGAAGGCGCCCGAGTTGGCGCATTCGCCTGGGCGGACGATGTCAACAGACGCGGCGGGCTCGCGTGCCGCACCGTTGAGATCGAGTTTCACGACTCAATGCTCAACCCAACGGCAACCGAAAACGGCTTCTTGCGAGCTTGTAGCGATGCGCTGGCCCTGGTCGGCACGACAGTGCTGTTCGGCACCAGCACCGATGATCTCGAGAACTGCGAAGACATTAACGGCGACCCCACTGGTGTCCCCGACCTCGCCTACATCACCACCGAGATTCCCCATCAGTGTTCCACGGTGAGCTTCCACTTGAGCCGCCCCGGGGCCGCGTGCCCCTACGAGGAGGGCCCGCGCGATCACACCGCCGCGGTTGGGCCAGCGAACTGGGTGGCTGAGCATGCGGGCGAGGGCCTCCACGGCTTGTTCCTGGTCCCCGCCGACCTGCCGTCGACCACCGCGTCGGCCGTACCCATCCTTGCCGCCCACGCCGCCGAGGGGATCGTCTACGAGAAGGCCTACGGCGTAAGCGGTCTCGCCCCTCAAGCGTCGTTCACCCCATACGTCCAAGCGATGCGAGAGAACGGTTCAAACTTCGTTTACAACGGCTCGAACGATGCCGCACTCTTGAAGTTGATGAATGAAGCCAACGACCAAGGCTTCGACATGGAATCCGTGAATTGGCTTTGCTCGCTGTCGTGCTACACCCCCGCGTTCCTTGGCGAGGGCGACGCGGTCGAAGGCGCCTTCGTCTGGACCTTCTTCCTCCCCTTCGAAGAAGCCGACACCAACGAGGAACTGGCGAACTTCATGAACGCGGTGGATTCGGACTTCCCTGAGGCATGGGCCGCCGGCGCATGGGCCGACGGCATCTTGTTCGAGGAGGCCATCAACGGCATCGTTGAGACCGACGGGCTCAATGCAATTACTCGAGCCCGTTTACTCGAGGAGCTGCGCGAGATCGACTCGTTCGACGTCAACGGCTGGTGGGGAACCGCCGACTTCAGCTCGACCAACAACATCTCAGACTGCTTCATGGTCATGCAGGTCCAGAACAGCGAATATGTCCGTGTGTATCCCGAGGAGCGAGGCACCCTCGACTGTGGTGAACAGAACGTTGCCCAGGTGACCGTCGACGCCGCCACGTTTACCCCCGACAGCTGACGCGAGCAGTTCGTTCGTGAATTTGCGCCATCTCAAAACATCGCAGGGCGCTGCGCTCATCGGAGGCGTGGCGTTCCTTGCGGTGCTCGTTTGGCTCAATTGGGCCGGGAATGCCCTCGCCGTCGACAGCTTTGTCGCGGCGACGATCGCCGGCATGTCGATCGGTTCGCTTTACGCGATCTCGGCCACCGGCATGGTGGTCGTATACGCAACGACGGGCACCTTCAACTTTGCCCACGGCGGCATCGGCGTGTTCTCGGCATTCCTCTACTGGGAATTCGTCGAGAACGCGAACGGTCTGCGGCTACCGAATTGGCTTGGGCTTCTCTTGGTTGTCCTGGTGGTCGCTCCGCTGATCGGCATCGTGCTCGACGTGGTGCTTATGCGTCGATTACGCACCGCCCCGATGGTCGTGCAGCTAATGGTCACCGTCGGCCTCATGGTGTTCATGCTCACCCTCACGGGCCAGATCTGGCACGGCGACCGGTCTCGGGCGATCCAGTTCTTCTGGAGAGGTGAAGGCTTCGACATCGGCGACTTCCGAGTGACCTGGCACCGGTTCATGGTGATCATCGTCGCCGGCGTCATCGCCGCGATCCTGCGTCTTGTCCTCTACCGGACCCGTATCGGTGTTGCCATGCGAGCGGTCGTCGACAACCGCGAACTCACTGCACTGAATGGTGCCCGTCCAGGAATTCTCTCGTCGTTTGCGTGGGCCCTCGGTGCATCCCTCGCCGCGCTTGCCGGAATCCTGATCGCCCCGGAAATCAAACCCCTCGATCCCGGCAACCTCAACAACCTGATGCTGATCCCGGCCATCACCGCCGCAGTGATCGGTCAACTCAAGAACCTTCCGATGACTGTGTTTGGCGGCCTGCTGATCGGGTTGCTGTCACAACATCAGGCGCAATGGCTTTCATTCGGCGCCGACTGGCCGTTCGTTCGAGACGCCGCCGCCCCGGTGCTGCTCTTCATCGTCGTGCTTGCGCTCCCCCAATCACGTCTCGCAGTTGGTCGTGCGGCCAGCAACCTCCGACCAATCGAGCGGACGACCAGCTGGCGGGAAGGTCTGTTCGGCGCCGTCGCAATCGTCGGTTTCGGCATCGTGTTCGCGCAGGGTTGGCTCAACTTCGGCATCTGGGACCCGGGCGAGTGGGACGAGATAGCGCTCAACAACGGCACCGCGGCCCTTGTCCTCTCTCTCATTGGACTATCGCTCATCCCGCTCACGGGTTGGGCGGGCCAGATCAATTTTGCGCCGCTCGCCTTCGCTGGTTTTGGCGCTTTCATCTTCCTCAAGCTGGCGGGCGACACCGGCAACATGTTGTGGATTCCGATTGTCGGCCTCCTCTGCGCCCCTCTCGGTGCGCTTCTCGCCCTCTTTGCCGCGCGGCTCAGCGGCTTGTACCTGGCCTTGCTTTCGCTCGGCTTCGCGCTGGTGATGGGGAAGCTGGTCCTCCCTCACCCCTCGGTCTTCCCCACCATTCACAGCTACGAAGATCTCGCGATCTTCGGCTATGCGATCGACAGTCGCTACCGCTTCTTCACCACCCTGTTGATCGTTCTCGCCTTTGGGATCTTCGCGCTGGTCCTTCTCCGCCGCTCTTCGCACGGCCGCCGCTGGATTGCCATGCAGGACTCAGAAGCCGCCGCCGCGACCATCGGCATCGACACAATGATCACGAAGGTGATCGTCTACGCAACGTCAGCGTTCATCGCGGGGATGGCGGGCGTCTTCTGGGCACTCAGCAAGGGCAGCATGGATAGGGGCCGCGACTTCGAAGTGCTCGCAAACTTCGAGATCGTGCTGCTGATGGCCGCCGCCGGCCTCGCCTTCCCCGCCGCCGCGCTCTTCCTCTCGTTCCGCTTCGTCATCGAGGCGCTCGGCGGCCGACTCGAAGAAGGCGACAGCGTCGGGTGGCTCGTCTGGCTTCTCGACGACTTCCTCGCGAAGTTCGGACCCGGGTTGCTCGCGATTGGCATGGTGGTGAACCAGCGAGGCGCGATCTTCGAGACCGGAAAGGGATTCGCGCCCATCCTGCCGTGGCGATCCGATGCTCGGGCCGAGCTTGCTCAAGAACGAGCGTCGAAACGACTGCGGGAGATCGGCGATATCGGCCTTGATGCCCCGTTCACTAATGAAGCCGTCCTCCTGCTTGACAGCGAACTCGGGGTCATCGCCGATGTCACGCCGAGCGGTGGATACACCCACGGACTCGGGGAGACCAGCTCATGAGTACTGTCACATGAACAACGTGGTTCTCGAAGCGATCGACATCGACGTCCAGTTCGGCGGGCTGCAAGCCCTTTCCGGGGCAAACATCGAAGCAACCACTGGCACCGTCACCGGGCTCATCGGACCCAACGGAGCGGGGAAGACAACCCTGTTCAACGTGATCACCGGGCACCAAGCCCCAACCTCCGGTGATGTTCGGCTCCTGGGTCGCAGCGTGAAGCGGCAGAGTGTCGCCAAACGAGCCCAAGCGGGCATGTGTCGGACCTTCCAAAAACTCGAAGCGTTCAATTCGCTCAGCGCCCGAGACAACGTTCTCGTCGCCGCAGAGGCGAGCCGAGCAATATCGCAGCCCGCCAAGCTCACGGATGAAATTCTTCACCGAATCGGCCTCACCGACGTCGCCGAGATCACCGTGGGCACCCTTCCGACTGGCACCGCGAGGCTGGTCGAACTGGCCCGGGCACTCGCCACGAAACCAAAGGTTCTCCTCCTCGACGAGGCATCGTCGGGTTTGACCGAAGACGAGACCGCAGCGGTTGGCAACCTGCTGCAACAGCTCGTCGCCGAAGACGATCTCGCCGTCCTGCTCGTCGAACACGACATGAGCTTCGTGATGAACGTTTGCTCCCGAATCCACGTGCTCGACTTCGGCCAGATCATCGCCGTGGGATCACCCGCCGAGGTGCAAAACAATGATGCGGTTCGGGCCGCCTACCTGGGGACAGACACGTGACCACTCCGCTGTTGGAGTTCCGGGGTGTCCGAGCCGGGTATGGCGTGATCGATGTGCTCCACGGGGTCGACCTCACCCTCGAACCCGGCCAGGTCGTCGCCCTACTCGGGCCCAACGGGGCCGGCAAAAGCACAACCCTCGCCGTCGCGAGCGGCCAGATCCGACCGTCAGCGGGCCAGCTCTTGATCGCGGGCCGGGAGGTCAACGGGGCGAAACCCGACGCACTCGCCCGCTCCGGCGTGTGCCTCGTGCCCGAAGGACGCGGTATTTTTCCTAATCTGACAGTCGCTGAAAACCTGCGAATGATGACCTTCAGCGGCACGTCGTTCAATGAGGTGGCCGACAAGGCGTTTACGTTGTTCCCCCGACTCGGCGAACGACGCAAGCAGCTCGCAGGAACACTCTCCGGCGGAGAACAACAGATGCTTGCGATGGCGCGAGCACTCTCGACCGACCCGGCGTTGTTGATGCTCGATGAGCTCTCAATGGGGTTGGCCCCAATCATCGTCGAGAAGCTCTACGAACAGGTTGCCGAACTAGCCGAAGGGGGCCTGTCGATCCTGATCGTCGAGCAGTTCGCCCAGACCGTTTTGGGTGTAGCTGACACGGCGGCGATCATGTTGCACGGGCACATCACCCGCACTGGGCCGCCCGCCGAAATCGCAGAAGAACTCACCGCTGCCTATTTGGGCATCGACTAGGAAACATCGTAAGTGGAGGAAACATGACTAATGAGACCAACCCTCGCCTTCAAGAATTCCAGGCGCAGGTCGACGACCTAAAACTTGCAGGCGGGAAGGCCAACCCCGAGCGGACTGCCGTTCGGTTGTCGGTCGTCCTGTTCGTCGTGGCGGTGATCATCGAGATCCGCGCGTATGTGGGATCGACCGGCACCGAAAACGAATTCGCGCAGAACGACTACCTCATTCTCGCGGTCCTCGGCGTGGTTGTCGCGCTCGGAGCAGTTGCCTTGTTTATTCGCGCCAGCCTCACCCGCTACTTCCGTTACTGGCTGGTGCGGCTCGTCTATGAGGACCGGGCCAGCACCGACCGGATCGTCGACGCGATCAAGGAGTCCTGAGATGGCACACCTAATGGATGGCATCGGCGCCATCGATTGCATGATCTCGTTTCCCGCCGAGGACTTCACGATGTACGACTTCATCCGGGATCAGCTCAAGGACAGCGAGTCGACCGACTTCGAATTCCCGGTCGAATACATGTTCAAGGGTGTCCCCAAAGAGTTGTACGGCAGCGGCGACCCCATCTCGCTCACCCTCGGCGAGATGGATAAGTACAACATCGAGATCGGCCTTATCGGCTGCGAGGGCGAGGTGTCGATCAAGGCGCTCGAGGATCACCCCGACCGCTTCATCGCCCAATCCAACGTCGACCCCAACGACGTCGTTGGCGCCGTGCGCAAGATCCGTCGCGAGCACGACGAGTTTGGCACCCGGTCAGTCGGCGCGTTCCCCGCAGGATGCTCGCCACAGGTGCCGATCGATGATCCGAAGTTCTACCCCGTCTACGCGACGTGTTGTGAGCTCGACCTTCCGATCTTCGTGTGCGCCGGTGTCCCCGGCCCGCGCCTGCCGATGTCGGCCCAACACGTCGAACGCATCGACCAAGTGATGTACGACTTCCCTGAGCTCACGTTTGTCACCCGCCACGGCTGCGAGCCATGGGAAGACCTTGCGGTGAAGCTCATGCTGAAGTGGCCGGGCCTCCACTTCTCGACTTCCGCGTTCGCTCCGAAGCACTATCCCGAAGCGATCATTAACTATGCCAACACTCGAGGCGCCGACAAGATCCTCTATGCCGGCTACTTCCCGATGGGCCTCTCGATCGAACGAATCATGACCGAGATGCGAGACGTCCCGTTCCGGGATCACGTCTGGCCGAAGTTCCTACGGGGCAACGCCGCCCGGATTCTCAAACTCGACTGAGTGGGGACGATTGTCGAGTCTGAAGCCGGACGGCATTGCCGTTGTTGGATCGATTCTTGCCGAGGTGTGCGGGCGGGGCTCGTTCTGCGGGTGAACAGCTAGGACGGGAGCGTTTCGGTGAGCGGTGCGTTCGCTTCTTCTGCTCGCCGGATATGCGACGCGAAGACGAGCGTTCGGCGTCGCGATTATGAGCAAGGTCCCGGCGCGTGGTCACCGTCCGGAAAGTGCCGTTCGCGAGCGGGGCCAGCGGGTGGAGCGAGGCGTGGTCATCGAGCAGCCAAGTTGGGGTTGGAGGCGTTCGACTTCGCCGGTTCTACGGCGCGGCTTGCCGTGTTTCGGGCCGCGATTGTCGGGCTGGTTGGTCAGTGACTCTAGATTTTGTCAGGGTCGACCGCGACGAGGTGGGCGGGGATCAGCTGACGGATTTGGAGAGCTTGTCGATCACCCACTGGCCCGACGAGACGGGTTCGTGGCGTGGTGGATCGTCGATGCTTGTGCAGCTGGGGATGCACACAATCTCAGCGTCATAGTTGGGCTGGTGGAAGAACGCGACCGACATCCGTGATGTACGACCGAGTTCGGGTTCGGGGTTGACCACGCGATGCATGGTCGACACCCACCGATCGTTAGTCCACGCTGCCATGAGATCACCGAGGTTGACGACGAACGAGCCCGGGATGTGCGGCACGTCGGCCCAAGTTCCATCAGACAATTCGACCTGCAGGCCGCCGGGATTGTTGTCTTGGTATAGCACCGTGAGGGATCCGTAGTCGGTGTGCGCGCCACGACGGATCTGGCCTGTTGCGGGCGGCTGGTTCTGTGCCGGGTAGTGGTTGACGACGAGGTTCGAGATGTGTTGTTCAATCTTGTCGACGAACCAGTCCTCTTCGAGTCCGAGCGAGATGGCCATCAACGACATGAGGTGGTTCGAGAGCGCTTCCATGTCGGCGTAGTACGCGGTCCAAGCATCGCGGAACCCGTCGATCTCGGGCCAGATGTTGGGAGCGAAGAACCCCTCTCTGCCCGGTCCGACACCGGCGGCTTCGGCTGCCCCTGGGTCGTCGAAACGGTTGACGGCAAACACCTCGCACAGGTCCGGCGGAGTCTCGACGTCCAAGCTGCCAGCGAGCGCCGAGGTCTGGATCGGGAAGAACCCTCTGAACACGTAGGGGCTCGGTGGGAGCCATTTCATCTTTTCGTCGTCATCGGACTCAAAGAACTCGCGTGCGGCGCCGGTGAGTGAGTCGAGGGTCGCCGGCTCGACGCCATGTCCGGTGATGACGAGAAACCCGATGGACTCACACGCAGCACCGAGTTGGGCGGCGAGCGCAGCGCGTCGCTCGGCATCGTCGCTTCTCACAGCGGAGATGTCGAGAACGGGGATGTCGCCTCGCTTGATGGCATCGATGCCGGTGGTGCCTGAGTTGATGGTCATGTGGTGCTCCCAGGGGGTGAGGTGAACGTGTTGAGTCGGAATGCGTTGCCATCGGGGTCGCGATGGATCACCTGCAGCGAGCCGTACGGCGTGTTGAACGGCGTGCGAACCACCGGCACACCGCGAGCCACAAGTTGCTCGTGGAGCCGAAGGAGCTCCTCGGCGTTACCGGGGTCGAAGGCCAGCACAGAACCACAGCGCGCTGCGTCGTTGGCGCCGAGGCCGAGCTCGCCAAGTCCGGCCGGTGTGTGGAGTGCGAGCACCACGCCTGGGGACGCCTGCAGGGCACGGAACCCGTCGTGGCTCCAGGCCGACAGCTCGGTCATACCGAGCGCCTCGACGTAAAAATCCCTGAGCTTGTCGAGGCCTTCGGTGACGATGCTCACGTAGCTCAGCTGCACAGTGTTTAACTGTATTTAACACCGAGTGTCGTTGTCAATGCCCGCTTTCTCATGACTTTGATCGCATCCCAGAGCGATCAGCCGTCGGCGGTGGTGACGATGACGAGCCGGACGTCTCCACTCAGTCGCCGAGTGCTGTGCGGCACACCGCCCGAATAACTCAACGAGTCACCCGGTCCGAGCTGGAAGAGTTCGTCACCGAAACGAACCTCGACACGACCGCTGACCACGTACAGCAACTCGTCACCTGGGTGCTTGTAGGGCTCCCCGAACTCTGGTGGCGCGCCGGTGATCTCGAGGGCATGGAAGACAGATGCGCCACCGACGAGGCTGCGGACGAGCCCGTCAGCCGGATCGTCGCTCTGACTGATCACCCGAGCCTGGGCCGCACGCGAGACGACCGCTCCGTCGCCGCGCACGGCGGCGGAGGGTGCAGAGGCGTCGGCCAGCAACGCCTGCGCCGTGGTTCCGAGCGCAGCAGCAATACGGTGCAAGGTTTCGATTCGTGGTCGGGCCTTGTCGTTTTCCACCTGGCTGATGAACGACGCCGATACTTCCGCCGTGCTCGCCACCGATCGCAGCGATCGGCCAAGCACGACGCGCCGAGCGCGCAGCGCTGATCCCAGACTTGAGGCAACTTCCACGGCCACATGATGCCGTGTCGAGTGGCGCACCGGGTGCACCCGGCCGCGCGGCGCCGTCCGTGCAAGACTGCGATGTGAAAGTGGAGATCCCCGCTTCTTGGCATATCTCCCAATCAGCCGTCGCTCGCACGCCTGGCCCGCACAGGATTCCAGGTCGACCGTTGTCCGATGAGCGCAGCACTTCAGCCCACCCAAAGAGCGCCCGATACTCACCACGCCGCGAGGATCGTCTGGCTGAGCAGATCCGGCAACGGTGAGCGCTTGCCAACGAGTTGGGCCAGGACGCCAGCAGATGCTCTGGAGGCAACTTCCGGCCCACAGCAACGACGTTCGCAGCTTCTTCCACCGCACGCATCGCTGCAGCGAACGGCTCGGCGTCCTCGGTGATCTTTTTGCCGATCCGCCCGGACAACGCGAGTACGTCGGCAGGCGAATAGCTGACCTCGCTATCGGCCCACGGCACCGCTGAGGAATGCATCGTGATGGACGGCGTGCCGCGATTCTCCGCCCCATTTGCCGATGAAAGAGATGTCGGCGACAGCGTCAAAGCTGCGCATGTGATATCCGCTGTGGTCAGCGGCAACAGCTTTAATTCGGGAACGTTGTGAACTTCTCATTGCTTTCACTGTGGGCGCACTACGTCGATCCCAAGAGCACAGCAGGTAGGTAAAACGTTGTTGTTCCACCCCCTTGACGATGCTCGCTGCTGATCGTGGTGGGGGTTAGTAGGATTCAATATTCCCTGCTCAACGGGTGTGCGGGCGGGGCTCGTTCTGCGGGTGAACTGCTAGGACGGGGGCGTTTCGGTGAGCGGTGCGTTTGCTTCTTCTGCTTCTTCTCGGAAGAGACTTTGCGCCGTCCCGATGACAACTACGGCCATCACGCCGCTCAGTGCCAAAGCGGCAGAACCGCCGGGGAGAGCAGCCAGAATCATCTGCATATATTTCTTTTTCGGTTCGCCGGGAACGGCGATTGCTCCCAACCCGTCGAACCACCTATATGGCGGTGACAGGGTTTCCGGGACCGAAGTCCCGGAAAGCCCATTCGGTCGCTAAGCGACCGCCGTCGGTGCGGCCGTCGTGGAGCGAAAAAACGTAACACTCCCGGGGGTGAGCGCCCCCGGGAGTGTCTAAGTAAAGAGCGCACCTCGCTGGACAGGAAGGGTCGGAGCGTTCCAGATGTTCAATCGGCACTTTCGCACCACAACTGAGGGGTTAGATCGAGCGGCCCGAGTCGGCCCAGTACTCGTCCTTGAGGAGCCGCTTGTAGAGCTTGCCGGTGGGGTGACGCGGAAGCTCAGGCCGGAAGTCGATGCTGCGGGGTGACTTCACATCAGACAGCTGCTCGCGACAGTAGGCGATGAGTTCGCGCTCGAGTGCCTTGGCGGCATCAGCGTCGGCCGGCATCTCCACCGGCTGCACGACACCCTTCACTTCCTCGCCAAAGTCGTCGTTGGGCACACCGATCACGGCCACATCCACCACCGCAGGATGCATCGTGAGCACGTTCTCCGCTTCCTGCGGATAGATGTTCACACCGCCCGAGATGATCATGTACGCCTTGCGGTCCGTGAGGTAGAGGAAGCCGTCCTCATCGACTCGACCAACATCGCCGAGTGTCGACCAGCCGTTGGCGTGACGCGAATCAGCGGTCTTCTCCGGATCGCCGTGGTACTCGAACTCTGAGCCACCTTCGAAGTAGATCGTGCCTGCTTCGCCAACCGGCAGTTCCTCCCCGTCCTCACCAACGACACGAATGATTCCGAGAATTGCCGAACCAACCGTGCCGGGATGCGCCAACCATTGCTCGCTGTTGCAATAGACAAACCCATTGCCCTCAGTGCCGGCGTAGTACTCGTGAATGACCGGGCCCCACCAGTCGATCATCTTCTGCTTGACCTCGACCGGGCACGGCGCCGCCGCGTGAATACACGCCTGCAGTGAGGACACGTCGTACTTGTTGCGCGTCTCTTCGGGCAGCTTCAACATCCGCACGAACATGGTGGGAACGACCTGCGAGACGGAGATGTTCTGCTCGCCGATAAGGCGGAGATACTCCTCAGGGTCGAACCGTTCCATCACTACGGTGGTGCCGCCGGCCATGTGAATTCCCATATTGAAGCGCAGCGGAGCCGCATGGTAGAGCGGCGCGGGCGAAAGATAACGAGAATCTTCGTTGAAGCCAAAGAGCATGGCGCCGAGGCCACCTACGCCCGACACGGATTCTTCGAGCGGCTGTCGGCTGAGCGCCGGAATGATGCCCTTCGGACGACCGGTGGTGCCCGAGCTATAGAGCATGTCGGTGCCCGCGATGCGGTCGGGTAGGGGTTCCGACGAGGCGTTCGCGATCGCCGCTTCGTAGGAGTCGTAGCCGTCGATCGTGCGGTCGACCATCAGTCGGAGTTCGACGTTGGGCATCTGGTCGAGCAGCTCGGACGCCTGATCGGACTTGTAGGGCGAGGTAATGAACACCTTCGCTCCACAGTTATCGATGATGTAGGTCATCTCTTCGGTCGTGAGCCGACTACTCATTGCGGTGTAAATCAGCCCGGCGTAATGGGCGCCCCAGCAGATGGGCAGGAACCGCTGATGGTTCTCCATACAAAACGCAATGTGGTCACCAGGTTGCAGCCCCATGTCGCGGAACACATGCGAGAGGCGGTTGGCCTCCGCGTCCAGCTCGGCATAGGTCGTAACCTCGCCAGTCGCGGCCATAACAACAGCGGGATGATCGGGACGAGTCGCGGCGTGAGCTCCGGGATACAAGGGTCTCTCCTGGGAAGACGAACCAGGGGAACCTAGCAATCTCGTCGACGGTGATTGTTATCCGACCGAACTGGCGCCGACAGACTCCCCGCGAATACTGACGCCAGTCCGATGGCCCCACATGCCTAGAGCGTGAATCCGCCATCAACGTCGAGGTGTTGGCCCGTGATGAAACGGGCCCGGTTCGAGGCCAAGAAACACACTGCTTCGGCAATGTCTGACGAGTCGCCGAACCGACGCATTGCGATATTGGCCCGCGCTGCGTCGAGCGCTCGTTCGTCGAGATCACCCGAAGCCATGAGTCGTTCCGCCATGCCATCGGTGAGCATTCCCGGACCAACGGTGTTGGCCCGAATGCCAAATCGTCCCTCTTCGGCGGCGAGACCGCGGACGGCGGCTTCGACCGCCGCCTTCGGAATCGACGACAGCCCGTCGCGCACCGGGAATCGACGGGTAGCTGCCGTGGTGACGGCGACGATGCTCCCCTCGCCTTCGCGCAGGTATGGCAGCGAAGCTTGGGCAACCGCGAAGAAGCCGGCTGCGTCGACATCCAGCTGCCATCGCACTTCCCCCGGGTCGATCGTGCTCAGGTGCTTCTGCGGCACGTGCGGCCCAGCCGCATATACGAGCGTGTGAATCCCGCCCGCGACTTCCGCGATCGCGTCGACGGACGCTTTCACCTGATCATGATCGGTGAGGTCGAGACTGACGGCCCACGCCCGTTGCCCCCACTCACCAATATCGGCGGCCAACGACTGGGCCGCTTCCTCGTTGCTTCGATAGGTGAGAGCGACATCACTGCCCCGGACAGCGAGCTCGCGACAGATCGCCGTACCGAGTCCCCCGCTTCCGCCCACGACAAATGCCGTGCCCGCTCGCTCGGCAAAGTCTTGGGTGAGGTCGGTTCCATGCTCGGTCACCGCCTAAGCGTGGCCTGAATCAATGCGGAAGGCCAGCCTTTCGATCCGTGACTATTGTCGCTCAATGCGAGTTGGTGTGTCCTTATCCTCCGCCCAGTTCACCGAAGACTACGCCGAAGGGGCGCGTTGGATCATCGAACGGGCCCGCGTGGCCAACACGGTGGGACTCGATTCACTCAGCCTGGGCGACCACCACGCCATGCCAGCCCCCTACTACCAGAACGTGCCGATGATCGGCCGACTCACCGCCGAGTGGGATTCCCGACGTCCACTCGGGTGCCTCTTCCTGCTTCCGCTCTGGCATCCAGTCATCGTGGCCGAACAGGTGGGCACCCTCGCCGCCATTCATCCAGGTCCATTCATCGTGCAGACCGGTATTGGAAGTGG